>MDTG01142277.1_pt1 | contig 12513 bp, 16 predicted proteins | sample 811421 | NCBI WGS metagenome assembly MDTG01 (sample SAMN05326645, study PRJNA326480) | marine metagenome | isolation source: seawater | place: Pacific Ocean: South East | collected 2011 | reverse complement strand
TTTAACCCATTGAACAACATCTTTGAAAAACTGACATTCATTGATTAGAATAACATGCGAAGCGACAAACATATTTGTTGCGTTACCATTTACAATGTCAGATATTTCATCAAGTGTGACACAGGTCTCACAAGGTATATTAACAAGATCATGGCTGCAGATTGTATTATCCACATCGCTGTTGTAACGAACGTCGTGTTTGTAGTTTATCGCAAGCACGGGGACTTCAAAAAACTTGTAGCGTTTGTGCAGTTTTACCAATTCGGATGTTTTTCCAGACCACATAGGACCAATGAATAATTCTAAATATCCCACGCGGTTCAAACTATTCATTTCTTTTAACGAGTCATTATTCTTTAAAACAATTTTTCAATTTTTAGATTTTATAAAAGTAATCACCTTAATAATGTAAAGAAGAAGGTAGTATAGTATCTTATGGAGAGTCAGAACAGTCCGTGGGTTGAAAAATATCGCCCAACAAATTTTGATGACATTGTCCTCGATAAGAACAATAAAATAATACTTCAATCAATATTAAGAACGAATTATTTCCCAAATCTACTTTTATACGGGCCACCAGGAACTGGAAAAACGACAACCATAATTAATCTAGTGGATGCCTTTCAGAAAAAGCACGGACAACAAAACAAGGGTCTCGTTATTCATCTCAACGCATCCGACGAGCGCGGAATAGATATTATCCGAAACCAAATTAACCAATTCGTCACATCAAAGGCGTTGTTCACAAATGGAACAAAACTAGTAATTCTCGATGAAGTCGATTATATGACTAAAAACGCTCAACAGGCACTCAAGAACCTGCTTCGAGGAATAGATGGAAATGTACGCTTTTGTCTTATATGCAATTATATAACACGTATCGACGAATCCCTTCAAAACGAATTCATGCGTCTCCGATTTAATCAGCTTCCCGAAGATCTCATCATTAAATTCCTCATGAAAATTAGCCAGGCTGAAAATCTTGCTTTATCAGTCGATACGATCGAATCAATTCAAAAACTCTATAAATCAGATATACGGAGTATGATAAACTTCATGCAATCGAATCAAAATACACTCGGTGATCAAAAAGTTCTTGACATTGAAGTTTGGAATAACTACACCAAGGTATTGTGCGGAGAATATTTTTTGAAGGAAGGACCTTGTTTGCTCGATGATATTAGCAACGACTATAATATTGAAACAAAACATTTAATAAAACATTATCTGAACTATATCATCAGATATAAGTCAGAATATATATCACCAGAGTTCATGAAATTTGCCGATTTTATAATGCATTTACAAGACCCAAACGTAGAACATCTTAAAATGTATTCAATAATTCGTTTGCACAACATTTTTTCCATGTGATTCTCCTAATCGTAGCAATAAGCGTGTGTTCCAACTATTTGGTGGCGACGATTTGTTTGGATCAAAAAAATTCCTTGTTAAATTATATTCAAAAAAAGGTAAATTTTGTGGATTAGTGTTTGAGATGGGAATCGCGCGTGGTTCTGATCTCTCATATGTGATACTTGGAGATGTGTTATCCATCCTTTAAACTACATTAAGAAAATAATTGAAATAGATTAACTTAAAGAAACAATTTACAGATAACTTAGATGGTTGAACTTGATGATATTAATGCTGCTTGGACTGATTTCTGTGCAGGAGATTATAAAGAAAATATTATAAAATGGAAATGCATAGACAACAAAAAGGATATACAACAAATGAACAACGAAGTGTTCACACCCAACGGATATCACGATGCGACACAAGGAGTTGATGAAACTATTGGCGACAATGTTGAATCGGCTTACAATATTTGTGGCGATAATCCTAACTGTAATAACAGTCCTAAATGTGGTTCGCTTTATATTTCAACTAAAACGAAAATCTCATACCTTTCACACAAGATAATGTTGGAAGACGTATTCTGGAAAGTACCAGTCATTCAATATCATCTACCAAGAGAAGGTGTCATAAAAAAACAAATGAAATTCAACTCGGTATGTGAAGCAGAACTAGAACATGTAAGTTCAAATATTAAAAACACGTGTAATGGACAAGATCATCATATTGATGAATATATAATCACGCATGTAGTAAATCCAGAAGGTCGCATAAAGTTCAAGGACGTTCGAAAAGTTAGCATAGGGTTATGCAAAAAAGATATCATAAGTTATCGTTGCAAGAAAAAAAGTGCATTTTACAACTGTTTCGTCCTCATTTTACGGGTAAAGTATAACGGATGCTTCAAAGAAGTGCATGTTAAAATATTCAATACTGGTAAACTGGAGATTCCTGGAATTCAAAACGATGATATTCTCGATCAAGTATTGGTATTATTGACTAATACTCTTCGACCTTTCATTAAATCTGATATACCTCTAAGTTATATCAAAGGTAAATGCGAAACTGTGCTCATAAATTCAAACTTCAATTGCGGATATCTCATCAATCGCGATAGGATGTTTGATTTGTTGAAGTACAAATATAAAATAAATTGTTCGTATGATCCATGCTCATATCCTGGGATTCAATCAGAGTTCTATTATGACCCACAAATAACGGTTCAAACCGGAAGACAACCATTAAACACAGTCAAGAAATCACAAATCACCAAGATATCATTTATGGTATTTCGAACAGGCAGCGTTCTTATTGTTGGTAAATGCACAGAATCCGTTCTTGACGAGATTTACTGTTTCGTGAAAACTTTACTTGAAAATGAATACGACAATATTGGTGATGGGATAATTCCCATTGATAATGATGAAAATGATAATACCAATTCGAAGAGACGAAAGGTTCGGAAACGAAAAATTATTGTCAGCAACACCATCTCTTAACTACGTGTCATTGTCATCATACAAAATTTATGAGAATAACCAATTCACATAACGAAGTGCGCTGAGATTATCTAGCATATTATCGTGTTCCACATGATAAAACCGCATGCGTAACAATTCGTTTGTTATCGATTTGTCCTTTATTTTTCGCGCAAATATTTCTAAAATTTGGATACGTTTGCACCCCAACTTGTTTAATTTTTCATCAAGTTGTTCAACTATCTTTAAAGCTTCTTCATAATCTGCCTCTTTATCAACCAATGATAAGTTCAAAAGATGTTGGACAAACTTGTTGATTTTAACATCTACGATTTTGATAAGATTAATGTCAACCATATTCGTGTTTACAATATCGTATATAGATCTATTGTAAATGCCTATTAATCTCTCCACATTATTCAGTATTATTGTTCTGGTTTCTTCTACCGGTTGCTCTTGTTGGAACTCATTTGTTCGTGCTCTTGAATATTCATTTTGTATTTCATATATTGTTTTCTTATAAACGAACAATGACGCATCTTTTGAGTTCAATTGTAAGAAAGTGTGCGTTTCATTCCCGATTTGATCAATAAACTCTACATAATAATAAAACGCCTTTTGACAATGGTGATAAGTCAACTCTAAATTATTCGTATGAAGTAACAAAATTCTAAATACATGAGATATTGTTTCGATACCTTTACATAATATATACCTATGATACTGAACATTGCTTATCGAAATAGATTCCACACACTGAACCAAATATTCTTCTATAATTCCTTTATACTTGACGAATATTTCCGCAGTTGAATACTTTAACTTTGCTTTGTAATTGTCTGAAATGTGAAACGATATACTCATTTTTTGGTTATATATATAAATAAGTATTTAAAGCATTAAAGGTGGATATTATATAAAATGACCGAAGAGTCACAGTATCCTTCGCCTAGCTCGGCATGTTTGCAGCATTGTGCCAAGCTTGCAATCGTCGATGATAAACCTATTATGTTGGACTACTGGTCTGATTCACAAGATAAAAAAGTATTAATTGGTGTACGAGAGGAAGGTGGAGAGAAATTGCTCGTGAAGAGTGAAGATGAATACACCTCTCCCATCTCAAAAATTTATAAAGTTGATGCCGAATACATTATTGTTACCGAAAATTCTTTATATATTGTATCTTCAAACATCGAAACGAAACGAATTTCGTAATTTTTTAATTAATAATATTCTTCTGTGTTTTATAAAAATTTTTTATCACTACAGTTTACCAACATTTATAAATAACTTACTTACGTGTTATTTATAAAAATGCTTGTGCAGGAGAGAGAAAATTCAAATAATGTTGAATTTTCTTTTTTATATTTTTAATTTTTTTGGTTTTTAGTTTTTTGATTTTTGATTTTAGTTTTTTGATTTTTGATTTTAGTTTTTTGATTTTTGATTTTTGATTTTTGATTTTAGTTTTTTGATTTTTGATTTATTTTTTTGGTTTTCCGTTTTCAAATGATTCTGGTTTTCCTTGAATTATGTTTGCATGTTACATGCATTTGTATTAAATCGCTCATATGAACTAATGTATCCCTTTCCCCCTGGGGCGTAGTTTCTTTCAATCCATATCCTAGCGTATGTGTTTAATGCGCGCGTAATCACAGGCAATGCCCACAACTCCTTGATTGTTCTTGCTATCACCCTATTACACAAAGGGCGATAGACGAAAGTCTCAAATCCTCTTGAAGAACCTAACGATATATTTGATACTTCTTCTTGGATAATACGTTCTAAGGTAATTTTCCAATCCTTGATACGTCGAAGCATCTCGAACGTCATAAGCACCTTACAGTTACGAACAGTCTCGATTAATTGTTCCAAACTATTGTGACGCTGACCGGTTCTTCCATTTGGATTTCCGCGTCCTATGCTGTATAACATGGAAACATCCATAGTTTTTATCACTTTATCAAGTTCTTTGTTCGTTTCGTAAGTGTTCATATCACTACATAGCTGATTACAAAACCATCCGTTCATCACTTCGTGCTTTGCGTATTCCTTGCTCATTTCAACACTTTGATATGATGCTTCTTGTAACGACATGTTTGGAAGATGTTTGATTGTTTGCTTGTTATCATCGTCTTAAGAGAGAAATATGAATCAATTTTTTCATACCCGTTTCATAAATGTTGTTCGATATTGGTTGCTTGTTCCTTTGTTAATCTCTCTGGAAACGTAACCGTAAACTCAATTATAAGATTCCCTTTGTGTCCATCACGTTTCATTCCTAAGCCTTGTATAACCTTCTTATATCCGGGCGAAATAACGTTTCCGTTGTGATTATCAACTTTGAATATTCGCTCGTCTAAATAATCCAAGTCAAATGTAAATCCACACAACGCCTCTTTCAAAGTTATTACTTTTTGGTATACCAAATCTAATCCACGCCGAACAAGGTCAGTATTGTTTGAAACTTTGATAAATATTTTTATATGACCCTTATTAGTCTCACTCAACACATTTCCTTTATCACGTAACACAATAATTTCATTTTCATCAATACCTTCCGGAACCGACACATATATCGTCTCCGACTCCTTCTGCTTTATGGATCCCTCGCATGCCCATCTTTCTATTTCAACCGGTATTTTACATCCTGTGAAGGCTTGTGCAAGTGTAATATTAATTGTTTTAATGATTGGCGTAGGCCGCTGCATTGCTTCATGAAAATTCATTCTTCCATTTCCATCCATGTGAAAAAACTGTGCGTGTGCGTGTGGCTGTCCTGGAACCTCACCACCAAACGGCGGCGGCATGTTGTTTCTGAAAAACTCAAATATGTCTTGTGGGTTCACCGGCATCCCATCTGAAGGAAACTGTATTCCACCACTTCCACCACGATCATACAATTTGCGGTTTTCTTCATCGCCTAATACATCATATGCTTCGCTTATTGCTTGAAACTTTGCAGTGGTATCTTCACTCGTGCGGTCAGGATGCGTGAGAAGTGACAGGCGTCTATATGCCTTTTTAATAGCATCTCCACTTGCTCCTGGGTCTACCTCTAGTACGGCGTAGTATCCTTTAGGATCTGACATAACGATAATAATTATTCTACAGATAAACTTAAATACTTATTTACGAATAAAGACAACGCACACGTATGGAACTGCCTTTTATTTACAAGTATCAACCACTATTTCTAAAAGATTTTGAAATTGACGAAGAACTTATCGTTCTCATTCGCACACTTATATCAATGGATAGTCTCAATGTGCTTTTCGTGGGTGATGGAGGATGCGGTAAATCGTCGCTAATATCCGCAATTATAAGGGAATATTACAATGGAAGCATTAACAACGAGGATATTCTCTCCATTAACAGTCTCAAAGACCAAGGAATATCTTATTATCGTTCAGAAGTCAAAACATTTTGCCAAACATCTTGTTCGGTATTGGGGAAAAAGAAAATAATCATTCTTGATGATCTTGACATTATAAATGAACAGAGTCAGCAGGTATTTCGTAATTGTATTGACAAATATAGCGACAATGTTCATTTCATTGCCTCGTGTATGAACACACAAAAAGTAATAGAAAGTCTGCAATCGAGGATGACTATCATAAGAATAAAGGCATTGAAAAGAGAGAATCTTGACAAGATCGCAAAACGAATTTGCAAAATCGAAAACATTACTATCGACCCTGACGCGGAAGAATTCATCCTTTCTATATGCAACAATTCGGTTCGGATTCTTATTAATTATCTTGAAAAGTTAAAGTTGTTGGCTTGTCACGTGACACTTGAAGTCACCACCACAGTTTGTACAAACATCGCTTTTCAAGAGTTTGCCGTGTTTACAAATCTTTGTAAAGAAAAAAAACTTGTCGAGGCAATAACAATAATGTATCGTTTATTTGACAAAGGTTACTCAGTCATGGATATTCTTGATAACTATTTTCTATTTTCCAAAACAACACCACTCCTATCTGAGGACGAAAAATATGCTGTCATCATAATTATTTGCAAATACATCACAGCGTTCCATAACATCCATGAAGATGAGATTGAACTGGCCCTCTTTACAAACAATATAATCTCTGTATTTTAATGTTACTTACCATTTTCAACACTTGTATATATCTATGTATGATAGATTTATCAACACAAGTGCTTCATTCACGGTATGTGTATGTGTATTAAAATTTTAAGAATTATTGTCTATTTATTAAAACTTACCACTTCGATTCGATTTTTGCCCCTTTCGTGTGGGTAGCTGTTGGCTCTTATCGCTTGTGCGTCACGGCTTGATGAACATTCCGGATGTGCCCTTTGCGTTCTGCATGCGCGTCCGTTTAATCCTTTCATTGTTGTTCATCTTTATCACTTGATTATCATGGCTTTCACGCACAAAAGCAGTATCGTTTTGATTTGTAGCAAAATGCTTCATGATTTCGTTCATAGCGGCTTCCTCTTCTTTTTGTTGTCTAAGTAACGCGGCACGTCGGCGTCGACTTGCAACATTGTTCATATTATTATCAGTCATCTTTATTGTGCTTTCTGTATTTTCGCTTAAGTTGTTTACCCTAAGAGAAAATATGCTTTTTATTCAATTTTTAATTTTTCATCATGCTTCAATGCTGGCTATACTATTTACACGATTCGCTGCTCGCAATGACTAGATATTTTCCGATTATCGTGTCGCTGGTTAACGCTTGTCCTGTCGATAATCGTGCAAACCACTGATATTTCGAACGACGCAAGACCTCCTCCTCCGGTATATAGATCCCGATCGCATCCACATCTATATCCACGTATGAGTTTCCCATCAATTGCTCTAATGTCAAAATGCCTCCGTTGATGTCGCGTGCGCCAAGAAGTTTACCTGGTATTAGTTTCATTTTGTCGCTTGCTACCTTATCCATACACCACTCCGAATCATCTCCCACAAAACTACTCTCCGCAGTATAGTCCGTAGAGTTCAAACGTTCCAAGTAACGAATATACTCGGACATCGTTGGACTGTCCTTCATACACCCCATTAAAAGTGTGCTTGGATAAGCAATGTTAGGAATTCTCGACGGACCTCTCACACCACTATTCATCAGTTCACCTACGAACATGCCACCCTTTTCTTTGATTCCATCATCATACACGTCGCGGAAATTTTTCAAGCAAATCATCGAACCAGGCACCAACATTCCACCGAACGTCTTCAGTAGTCGAGCCATTGCCAAACGACGAATATTGCTCCTGATGGGGTCGGCTAATGATTCCAAATCAATCGTCCAATCCGGAACTATTTTAACAAATGAACTATCGTCGATCATACAAATGTTAAAATCACCTCCACACTTATCAATGATGGACTTGATTGTCAACAGTTTGTATGGCTGATTCATATTTCGTGTATTTCGTGAACCAAAACTTGCCCAGTGATTCGCATTTATCTCATAGTTGGTGTGAATCCACATAATCGGCTTATTTGGTTGTGCTAAAGATTGGTCGTCTTTATTTAGAAGATACTGACTCACCAACTTATAATGCTTTGAGTTATCATCATCCAAATAATGTAATTTGAACTTGTCGTATATTAATCCTATCGCAAGCAATATAACAAGCGTAAAAATATATTTAACGTAATCCATATAATATAACTTTATATATTTTTCAACTTCCAATCCGCTTGAATCCACTCATCCAAGCCTCATTCGCGCGCCTTGCCGCCTCATCCTGTTTCGCTAATTTGAATGCCCGCTGCACATCGTTTTTGTTGTCGCCTTCCCTTCACTCATTCAGATACATATTAGACTCCTCCTGGGTCATTGGTTTGTTGCGTTGTGCGTCTCGGTGATGCCGCAACTCCTGCTCGTTTCTAAAAACTGGACGATTGTTCATGTCCTCCTGCGTCACTGGTACAACAGTCTCTAGGTGCGCCTTTCGCAGATCTTCATAACCCAAATTACTAAACAGCGCTGAACCATAGCTCTCTGGAACCTCACCAACTAAATCACTTTGCCCATACCCTTCACCACCCATATCAGCCACACCTGTCTTTACTACCAAGTCGCGTGCCGCACTTTTTTTTGCCTCGAACGCCGCGTGCATGTTACTCTTCGTCGCCACACTCGTGTCTATATCCTCATCGGACTTCAACCAGTCACCATACCCGCCATCCGTCTCTTCTGTATGTATGTGATGCTTCTCGAAAAGCTCATTAAAAATCTTATTGAAATTAGGCTTGTTGGCAAGTTTCTTCAGTAGCTGCTCCTTCGACTCGTCATCCTCGTTCTCAACAATATACACAGTTGAACGTTGCTCGTCACCTCTCGTTCGAAATTTGTGTATTGATACTACCACCTTGAATGCGTTGCTAAAAAAAAGGAAGTATTCCTTTGGTAAATCACACTTATCCGGATGAGTTTTCATCACCAATTTCTTCGCCTGCTTCAAATCATCAAGAGAGAAATTGTAATCTAATTTGAACAAGTTGAGAAGATCGTGTAACTCGTAATTATCCAAGTTCAGGTCAATTCCTTCACTCATTATATATTTTTCTATATAATGAATGCTTTAGATTTATAATTAAATCTTTGAATAATTCATTTACATTTTATTTAATTTTTTCCAATTACATTTTACTATGAATTTTAAATCTTATCGTTTATCTGGTTAAAACATGACAAAAAATTGATTATTATCATCATCAATGTTATTAATATATCAATATGGATGAATCACAACAACAACTCAATGAATGTTTCACTGAAATGGAAAGGTTGGAAAATGAAAAGATAGGCTCAAAAATCCAAAAAGAAGTAACTAGAGAAAATGAAAACTTTTACAAGACAAAAATGCAACCAAATTTAAAAGTATTGAAAAAATGGTTAGACGATTATCGAGCGGCAATTGAAATAAATAAATGTAGGAAAAAAATGTATAAAGGGTTTGGACCGATACCAGAAACAAGTAGTTATGAAAAATATTCTTATGATAAAATTTCAATAAGGCGCTCGTTGAATACAGGCAAACCTATCGGATATTATAACGAACCAAGTGAATTTATGGAATCCTATATTGATGCAACATATAATATGTTCAATATCATAAATAAGCGACTTGATGACATTGAAAAGAAATTAGAAATGAGGAAAAATGAGGAAAAATGAGAAAAACTCAGGAAAAATGAGGAAAAATTGAAATAAAATAAAATATTAATCGTAATACTATAAATATAATGGCAACCGATTTGAATGAACCTTGTAAAGATTTACATGGCAACATTTCATTTGCAGACATGTTTCGTCCAGTATTTTCAGATGAAGTAATAACTGATAAATATGGATATGAATGGAAACAAGAAACAGCTGGAGGATGGAGACGCATAGTAGATAAATTCTTTATACCAATGGGTCCAAACGGTAATTTTTATGAACATAAGTATCATTCGGTAGAAACTATTGAACGTATGAAGAATGAAAATAACTAAACCCGAATTAATTATTATGTACTTGTAAAATTATATATGTGTGTTGTTGTTATTTTTTAGTTTACGGACAATATCTGGTACTGGCCAGATTACACCACTTTTACCCATTCCGAATCCACCCATCGGTTCAGAATCAGTTGAAAGTTGATCAGCGTAAAATATACCATTCGTGCCAACTAAACGCGGATAGCCATATTTTCCGAGGTGCTTAGAACGTAAACCTTTCGGATCTTCTGCTGCATTTGCCTGTGCCTCCAGCTTGCATTTCTGACGAGCTTCATTGTTTGAAGTCGCAGTGAAACCAAACGCCTCCCATATCGACGCAACATTAGGATACTTAAATGTCAATGGTCCTATCTTTAAATCTACACCTAGACCATCATTTTCTTTGCATTCTTTTTCAGTACGGTTCATTCTGTATCGAATATCGTGATTATTCAACTCTTTTTCAAGAGTTCGTTCTGATATCACAGGATTACCATTCCAAATATCGTCGAATCCGAACCCTGTGTCACGAAGAAGTCCAAAATCTTCCATCCGCAATACAGACCGACCTGCAACATTAATGCCTGACATGAGAGGCGCACGATGACCAACAAATGATGATGACGTATAAGCGGACGCATATTGATGCATTAAAACGTTGGCAAAAATGATAAACGCAAATATAGGTTTGTATCCACATATGATGTTGTTATTATGTTTATCTGGTTTTGCAGACATATATACTAACATATATACTAACATATTACATAATATTTAATTTAAAATCATAAATCAAAAATTATTATTAAACTTATAAATAATATTTTTCATTTTATTATTGCACAAGGGAAGATGCCTTCTCCGTGCAATGTTTGAAAAAACTTTCAACTTCTGTCTCGTTTGACCCACTGATGCTATTGTCACTGATGAACCAATGTTCGTCTTCTTGCTTGACATCGCTGTAAAACGCTAAAATCGTAGGGATACCCTTCAGCATTTTTTTTGACTTAAACGTCATGTAAAGATCCATCGTCTCGTCAATATCGATATCAGCAATCACCACATTCTCAGGCATCTTCGCAAAATTCTCGTGCACAAACCCTTTAATCTTTTGACACGGTTTGCACCACTCCGCAGAAAACTTCACGATTAAAACCTGTTTCTCTAGAGTGTTGCGAAGCTCTTTGAACTCGTCGACGGACAACTCCTCGATAATCTCACGCTCACTCATATACAAGTATTTTATGGGGTGTTTCTAAACTAATTTTACATTTTACATTTTACATTCTTCTCGAGTTCATCAATACGAGTGTTAATTACATCGAACATATTGTATGTTGCACGCATGAATTCAGCGATGCTTTCTTTTGTTTCAGTATTCTCACATATGTTACTACCTCGTTTATGTTCACCGTTTGCTTTAGTATTATTGATTAAAGATGCCAATACTTCCGTTTTTGGTGCCATGTGTTCCCTGACAGTTTGCGACTCAAGCGCATTTATTTCCGTTTTAATATTTCCTACGTCAGCTAAATATGCGTTTATTTCTTGAAAATTCTCCCACTTGTTCATTATGTTAATTAAATGATGTTATATTTATATTTTTTATATTTTAATATTTTTATATTTTTATATTTATTATCTATTAAACTGTTGGTCGTTATAGATTCGAACAAAATACACCTCTTCGATTTCCCATTTGAGTAAGCGGTCCTGTTTCTGGATTTACATCTGTTTCCACATCGTGAGAACACGCTGCAACCTGCGTAATTACAATTACACCATCAAAAATACCTAATCCTTTCAGTTTCTTTAGTAAACATAATCTTCTATTATTGCAGGAATACACGCGACCAGTTGTATCAACAATTACATCTAACCTGAAAAAATCATCGGGTAAACCTAAGTTTGATATTAAAGTTTGATAATCAAATGGAGGAAACGGTTCTGTTATTCCGCCAACTTTATTCTTAATGAAAGTTAACCAATCGGTTAAATTGCTAGTACTATTACTAAACGTGTGACTAATAGTTTTTTGGGTGAACTTAATTTTGGATACATCGTAAGAACCTGTTTTACCAGGTCCTCCTCCAATAAAAAGATTGATATACTTACGGTTCACTTTCTTTGACGTTGGGGTTTTAAAATATTTGGTTTTACGCGATTTCTTGAGCGATTTCTTGAGCGATTTCTTGAGCGATTTCTTGA
>MDTG01065205.1_pt1 | contig 12513 bp, 13 predicted proteins | sample 811421 | NCBI WGS metagenome assembly MDTG01 (sample SAMN05326645, study PRJNA326480) | marine metagenome | isolation source: seawater | place: Pacific Ocean: South East | collected 2011 | reverse complement strand
CAAAAGCATATTTTAGATCATTTACAGCATCTTCGATTGTATATTTTGTTTCAAAATTTAACTCTTTTTTAATTTTTTCTGAAGAGATGTGATACGATCTGTTGTCGTTTGTTTTTGATTTAATTACTTTTACATCTTCACCAATTATGTTTTTAACAACTAAAGCAATTTCATTTACGGATCTATTTTCCCAACCTGCATTAAATATTTTTCCATTAATCAAACTGCGTTCAGAGGTCAGTAATATTTCATATGCTCTAACCATATCTTTTATGTGAATATTGGGTCTTAATTGATCTCCGCCAAAGACGGTTATTTCCCTTTTGTTGTATGCTAAATTTGTTAATATATTAACAATAACATCTAATCTTTGTCTTCTAGAAAAGCCACAAACTGTAGCAGGTCTGATTGTAACAGTTTCAAAATTATTACTACAATATTTGTTTAAAATTTTTTCACATTTCACTTTAAATTTAGAATAATCTGTTAACGGTTCTAAGGTCATTTCTTCGTGAACATTTTGTCCTGACTTTATTCCATAAACACTCGAAGATGATGCATATATAAATCTCTTTATATGATTTTCTTTTGAAATTATTATTAACGGTTCGAATGCATCAAAATTTATAGATTTTCCTAAATTAGGATTCATTTCAAAGCTTGGATCATTTGAAATACAAGCCAGATGGATTACTGCATCATGGTTTTTAATTGATTTTTTTAATAAATCTTGATCTCTTATATCACCTTTAATTAAATTAATTTTTTTTTTATTTTTAAAAACATTATCTCCATAAATAAACAAGTCATAAACTGTAACTGAATAGTTCTTATCAATTAAATAATCTGCTAAAACTGATCCCACATATCCTGCACCTCCTGTGATAAAAATTTTTTTAATCATTATATTTTAAAAGAAACATTCTATATCTAATTTATAATAACTATAAATCAAATAAAAAATTTAGAAAAAATCATTTTTTTTGAATGGTATTTAAAAAATTATTACAGTCACGAGTTTGTATTTCTTGATATAGATTTTTATTATCATGCCATGCACAAAATTTATTTTTTGAAATTGCAATATGATGGTGATGAGGAAAAGAAAACCACAAAAAATTTAATTTAGAATAAATCAAAAAAGATACCATACCGCCTCCAAGAAATTGAAAGTAGCATTTGGAGTTTAGCATTAAATAACCATCTCCAATATAAGATTTACTAATTTCTTTAGAATAAAGTAATTTTAAATTATTTTTTTTCGCTATTTTTTTAAAAAATTTTGTACCTACTTTATCACTAATCACCATAATTTGATAATTATGATATTTTTTTTTTATTGCTTTTACAATATTCAAAAATTCTGTAGTTTTCAAATTACGGTTAAAATTTATTTTTTTTTCACTTTCAGGATCATATCTGCAACCTAAAGATACATATCTTTTTTTTGGTAAATTGATTTGTTTATTTAAAAAGAAATTATTTTTACTTAAAAGGTAACTATTTAAAAATTTTCTTTTTTCTTTTTGGAGGATCGTAAATAAAAAATTAAAACAATGGTGATATATAGGTTTTCTTGAAAGAACATTTGAATTAAAAAAAGTAAAATTTTTATCAAACCGATCATCTTTGTAATTATTCCAATTACAATTTATAATTGGAATTTTAGGACATACGAAAGATTTAAGAATAAGTTTATATTCATTCAATCTAAGTTTGGCTTTTATTAAATTTTTTTTATAATATTTATCTCTAAAGTGATCGTTAATAAAAATGATTCTGATATTGAATTTTTTTTTTTTAAAGAATCTTGCTACCATTGCAAAGTCACAAAAATCTCCTAGAGTTAATGCTGAAACACTACAATCATAAACAATATCTATATTCTTATTAACTAATTTTTCTAATTTTTTGATTTCATTATAAATTATTATTTTTTCGTAAAGTCTAAATAAGATAGGATCTTTTTTTGAATTTAACTTAGTAAATCCCAATAAAAATACATATAATTTATAAATTAAACTACTATTTTTTAGATTTTTTTTTAGATTTTTTAGCATTTTGTTTAAAAGACAATAATAATTATTAAATAAAACACTTTAATATAAATAGATTTTTTCATTTTTGTTGTAAATATGAATTGTTTTAATTTATATTCATATTATCAATATCAACAACTCAAAAAATATATGTTTACAAATAAAAGAATAAATCAGTTAGAAAAAAAGTGTCTTAAATTAAGAAAGGATACTTTTAATGAATTTCTAGTTAAAAAAGAAGCTCATTTAGGAGGAAGTTTTTCAATGATTGAAATTTTAGTATATTTATATGAGATAAAATTAAAAAAAAAAGATAAATTCATTTTAAGTAAAGCTCATGCCTCATTTCCTTTATGTATACTTTTAAAACAAAAAGGTTTTAAACCAAAAATAAGTACACATTTAGAAATTGATGAAAAAAATGGAATTTACTGTACCACAGGAAGCTTAGGACATGGATTTCCAATTGCAACTGGGATGGCTTTAGGAAAAAAACTAACTAAAAAAAAAGAAAAAGTATTTGTATTAATTAGTGATGGAGAATGTCAAGAAGGAACAACCTGGGAGTCATTATTAATTTCAGCTAAGCATAAACTAAATAATCTATATTTATTAATTGATTATAATGAAATTCAAGCATTACAAAGAATAAATGAGGTCTTGCCATTAGATAATTTAAAAAAAAAAATTTTATCTTTTAACTGGAATTGCTTAGAAGTTAAAAATGGCCATTCACTTAAACAGATAGATAAAGCGTTGTCAAAAAAATTTAAAAATAAAAAACCGACTGCAATTATTTTTAAGACAACTAAAGGAAAAGGGATTAAAAAATTTGAGAATGACCCTATTTGGCATGCAAGAAAAATAGAAGGCAAAGATATAAAAATAGGTAAAAATAGTTTAGGGATAAATTAAATATGAGAAGAAAATTTGGCAAAATTATTAATGAATTAGCAAAAAATGATAAAAAAATTTATTTAATAGTCGGAGATATTGGTTATGGTATATTCGATGACTTCAGAAAAAATCACCCTAATAGATTTTTGAATTTAGGAATTTGTGAACAAAGTATAATAGGCACAGCTTCAGGCATGGCTTTAGAAGGTCTAAAACCTTGGGTTTATACCATTACTCCTTTTTTAATTGAAAGACCTTTTGAACAAATTAAATTAGATATTAATCAACAAAGAGCTAATGTAAAACTTGTAGGATTTGCAGACTATCCAACTTTAGGGCCGACACACAGTGAAATTAATGCAAAAAAATCAATGAAATTATTCAAAAATATAAAGTCATATTTCCCAAAAGATAGCAATGAAACAGAAAAAGTAACTTTAAAATGTAATAATTTGATAGGACCTACTTTTATAAGTTTAAAAACAGATAAAAAAAAAACCGCTTGGTAAAAAAGTAAAATGTCAGAGTTAAATCTTATTTCAAAATTACATAATTCAACGAAAAGAAACTATTTAAAAAGAATGTTAAATGAAAAAGTGAAATGTATGAAAATATCAAAAAGATATGAATTTGATTATTGGGACGGTGACAGAAAATATGGCTATGGTGGTTATAAATTCATTCCAGGTAGATGGAAAAATGTGGCAAATAAACTAATAAAAAAATATAAACTAAGTAATAATTCAAAAATTTTAGATATAGGATGTGGAAAAGCCTTTCTTTTATATGAAATGAAAAAAATTCTACCTGGTATGAAAGTTCATGGATTGGATATTTCAAGCCATGGAATTAAGAATGCTCCAAAATTAATTAGAGACAACTTGGCTAAATATGACATAAGAAAAGGTTTAAATTTTAAAAAAAAATCATTTGACTTAGTTATTTCCTTAGCATGTTTACATAATTTAGAAATTAGTCATTTATTTAAAATAATTAAAAAAATTAATATGATTGGCAAAAAAAAATATATTATGGTTGAAAGTTATAGAAATGAGAAAGAACTATTTAATCTTCAATGCTGGGCATTAACTTGTGAGTCTTTTTTTTCAAAAAAAGAATGGATTTGGCTATTTAAGAAATTAGGCTACAGTGGAGATCATGAATTTATCTATTTTACATAAAGATTTATTTTAAAAATTTAAACCAATCTTTTGTTGCTTTAGAAATCTTTTCTGGTGTCCATAATGGGGCATTGCTCCAATAATTAATATTTTTAATTACAATATTAATACCCTCTTCTAGGCTGGTTTTTGGGCTCCATTTTAAAACTTTTTTAATTTTATCAATGTTAGCATGAGTTATATATGGTTCACCAGGTCTTTTAGCTATATATGTCTTTTTTCCTCCAATAAGTTTCACTAAATAATTTACTGAGATAGATTTTCCATAACCAACATTTAAAATTAAATTTTTTTTCTTTGAAATCAGAGCTTTATAAAATGCTTCACTAACATCTTTTACATAAATAAAATCTCTTTTTTGATTACCATTTCCTACAATTGTAAATGGAGCTTTGGCAATTTTCTGTCTTAGAAAAACACCAAGTGCTGCCCCGTATGCACCATGTGTTCTAGATCTTGGTCCATAAACATTAAATAATCTTAGTGAAGTATATTTAATTTTATAAACTTTTGACCAATGTTGGATAACCTGTTCACCAATATTTTTAGAAAAAGCGTAAGGATATTTTGTGTCAATTATTTCATTTTCTTTAGTTGGATAATTTTTAGGTATGCCATAACAAGAAGAAGAAGCTGCATAAATAATATTTTTCACATTATTTTTTCTCATTGCTTCTAATACATTCATAGTGCCAATAATATTAGTCTTCATATAGTTCTTTGGATCATTTATAGAAGGAACAATGTCTGATAGTGCAGCCAAATGAAATACCGCATAAACATCCTTAAAATATTTGATTATTGAACTATAATTATTAATATCTTTTTTAATAATTCTTATTTTTTTAGATAAAATAATATTTTTTAGATTTTTTTTATTTCCATCTTTTAGATTATCAATCACCACAACCTTAGAGACATTTTTTTTTTTAATTAAGTTTTCACATAAATGACTACCAATAAATCCCGCTCCACCTGTAACTAAAATTTTCATTAAATTATTTTTTTAATATACTTTCAAGTGTTCTTTCAACTTGCTTATTATTAACAATACTTTCATGTCCAACAATAGTTGTTTTTATTGCTCCAGCTATAGATGCAAGCAAACCAGTTAGTAATTTGTCTTGTGTATTATTGAAAAACATACAAGAATATGCAAAAGCAGCATCCCCTGCACCCATTGTATCAATTGCATTTACATTTAATGCTTTAAAACTTAGATAGCTAGATTTATTTCTCATTGATCTAAATGCCAAACCTTTTATCCCGCGAGTTATAATTAAATCTTTGAATTTTTTTAACTGATTATTTTTAATAATGTCTGTTAAGCTAGAATACCTATCTTGAAGACCTAATCGTACTTCGGGCTCATCAAGCATTAATAAATTAGCATAATCATATTTTTTAAATAAATTATAACCTCTATTGCCTGAATTAGTTTGAACATTTAAACATAAATATTTCGATTTTTTTTGAATTATTTTAATTATTTCATTATTGAGTAAACCGTGGCCAAAATCACATACAATGACTTTATCAAATTTTCTAATAGATTTATTCAAATAATTTTTTAAATCTAAACTTTGATACTCCATATTATTAAATTTATAAAATTCAAAAAACTTTTTCTTTGTATTAATATCAATAAATCGATTTTTACTAATATCTTTATAATTTTTTTGATGAAATAGTTTAAAATTTATTTTATTTGAAGACTGAGTAATTTTTTTTTTTAAATCTTTACTTTGATAATATGATACAAAAGTTACATTTTTACACAATTCTGAAGTGCTCAAGGCTACTGGCAACGCACCTCCAAGAAAATTTTTTTGTTTTTCATATTTAACTGAGATTATATTTTCTTTTGATGGCATGCCCATAGTTTCTGCATAAAGATAATTATCAAGAATTACTTCTCCAATAACTAAAATTTTTTCATTTCTAACTTTTTTTAAAGATAATTTATAATTTTCATAAATTTTATTAGTATCGATATTTTTTAATTTATTTTCTCTTTCAATTGTAGATAAAACTTTAAACTTTTCAAAATTATAATTTAAAATTTTAGTAGAAGATAAAATCTCTCCACTAGTAAAACCTAATACTCCATTATTTTTTTTAACTTCAATTTCTTCATCTTTTAAATTCCCAGCCCTATCATTCTCTTTAACTTTATAATCAGGTCCTTTAATGTAGTAATTTGGCTTTAAAGATTTAATTATTTTTATTGAACTTGGTTCGTTGCTAAGAACTATATAATCAATTATAGAAAGTTCGTTTAACATGTTAATTCTTAAATCTTCATTGAAGAAAGGTCTATTTAATCCCTTTTTAACATATTTATCAGATGTTACAGATGCCACAAGTATGTCTCCAAAATTTTTGGCTTCTTTAAAATATTCTATATGTCCCAAATGTATTATATCAAAAACACCATGCACTAAGACAATTTTTTTGTTATTATATTTTCTTCTTATGTTTTTTAAATCTTTAATATTAAGTATTTTTGTCATTTTTAAATTGTCATGAAGTCATTAATTATAGGCGCAAGTGGCAAAATAGGAAAGTATTATTTACAAAAAAAAAATAAAAATCTCCTTTTCACCTATTTTAAAAATAAAATTCATAAAGGAATAAGATTTAACCTTCTAAAAGATGATATTAATAAAATAATTAAAAAATATAATATAACAAGTGTAGTATTGTTATCCGCAAACTCTGATCCTGATTACTGTAAAAAAAATAAAAAAAAATCAAATGAGTTAAATGTCTATAAAACAAAGGAAATTATAAAGCAATTTATTGATAAAAATATATATTTTATTTTTTTTTCATCAGAATTTGTATTTGATGGAAAGAAGGGAAATTATAATGAAAATTCAAAAACATCTCCTATAAACTTGTATGGTAAACAAAAAAAACAGATAGAAATTTTTATAAAAAAAAATGCTAAGAATTATAGTATATTGAGAATTGCAAAAACATACGGAGATAAAATGAATGACAACACTTTAATCTCAAGTTTTTTAAAAATTAGCCGAATAAAAAAACAAATTATTTATGCAGCTACAGATCAAAAATTTTCTCCATTATTTTCAAAAGATCTAATTAAAATTACTTTGTTCTTCTTAAAAAATAAAGTTAAAGGAGTATATAATGTGGGTGGGCCACACTCCTATAGTAGGTATGAAATTTATGAGAGATTTAATAAATTAATTAATGAAAATCAAAAAAAATTTTATAAGGTTGCCCTTATAAAGAAAAAACTATCGAATTTTAAATTTTATGAAAAAAGACCTAAAAATGTTAGTTTTAATGTTGAATTAATAAAAAAAACAATTAATTTTAATCTAGTCAATATTGAAAAAATTTTCAAAAAAAAATATGAATCTTTTAAGAGAAGACAAAAAAGCAAAAAGTAAATCTTTTTTTTTTAAAAAAGAAAATGGTGTATTTTTTGATTATAAAATTAAAAAATTTATGATTGAAAAATATAAAAGTATAAAGAAAGATTTAAGAATATGCCTTCATCAAAAATCAAGTGATAATCATCACGACATGATAATTCTTCAACAAAAAAAAAATTACTACAAGCCGCATAAGCATCTAAGAAAAGGTGAAACCTACCACATGATACAAGGATCGATGACTTGTGTACTTTTTAATGATAAAGGTAAAATTTCAAAAGCAATAAATCTAAAAAAAAATCAAATTTTTAGAGTGCCCAAAAACACATTCCACACTATGATTCCAAGATCTACATATACAATTTATCATGAAAGCAAGCCAGGTCCATTTGTGAAGAATCTTGACAGTATTATACCAAGATGGATAAAAAAATATTCAAATAAATCTAATCTTGAATTTGAACTTAAAAAGTTTAAAAGATGAGTATGAATTTAAATGAAGAGTATCTTATAAGAAGGATAGATAAAGAGAAAAAAATATCAAATCTTTTAGATTTTCCAAGCTATGTAGAAATAGAGACTGTAAATGCATGTAATGCTAGATGTCCTATGTGTACAATAAATGACTGGGAAAGAAACTATCCAGTTATGAGGGACAATGTATTTAATAAAATTAGTGATGAAATAATTGAAAATAAAAAATTTATAAAAAGAGTTAGTTTATATAGAGATGGTGAGCCTTTAATAGATAAAAAAATGGCCAACAGGATAAATAAATTCCATGAAGCCGGGATCAAGAATACATCTATTGCTACAAATGTATCTTTGTTAAATGAAAAAAAATCTAGAGATCTTTTAGAGGCTGGTCTTGGAATGATAATTTTTTCAATTGATAGTTTAAAAAAAGAGGTTTTTGAAAGTATACGTGTAAGATTAAATTTTGAGCAAGTAAGAGACAATGCCATCAAATTTTTAGAGCTAAGAGATAAAATAAATCCAGAGTGTAGAGTATGGATTAGAATGATCAGACAAGAGAGCAACAAGGATGAATTTGATGATTACTATAATTTTTGGAAAAAATATGCGTCTGATGTAGATAGAATATATTATCACAATATTTTTAATTGGGGAGGACAACTTGATAACTTTAAATCTTTAGATAAAAGTTTTGAACCTAATTTACCTTGTGTTGCTTTGTGGTCACTATTAGTTTTTTTTGCAAATGGCGATGTTCCATTATGTAATGTAGATTATAACAATAAATACCCAACTGGAAATATAATGAACTCTACAATTAAAGAGCTTTGGACTTCTAAAATAATGAACGCGAGAAGAAAATTACATATGGATGGAAAGAAAAAAGATATATCGCTATGTGTAAATTGTAATGTTTGGGACGAATACAAGGGAGAAGAAATCATATCACCACAGTACGCAGAAGAAGTATCTATTCAAGGATCAAAATAACCTAATAATGAAAAAAGCAGTTATTATTGGTTCTGGTTTTACAGGCAGCATGTTTGCAATGATGTTGAAAAAAAAGAACTGGGATGTCACAATAATAGATAAGGCAGGACTTACGGGCGGAGGAGTAAGAACTTTTTACCATGGAGGTCATCCTTATACTTATGGCCCAAGACATTTTATTGGCCCTGAGAAAAATATGAAAGCATTTGAATTTCTTAATAAAATTATACCCATGAGACATATAAAAAAAATGAATCTAAGTTATCAACAAAATGAGGATTTATTTGCAAGTTACCCGATACATATCGACGATGTAAAAAAATTTAGCGACTCAGAAAAAATATTTGAAGAGCTTGATTCTTTACCAAAAGAAACAAAATCAAAAAATTTTGAGGAGTTTTGGATAGGAAGAGTGGGAAAAAGGCTTTATGAAAGATTTAATAAATTTTATAATTTAAAAGCCTGGAATCTTAAGAGTAATACAGTGATGGACCATGGATTTGAAGCTACAGTTAAAAGAAAGCCTCTTGAGACTGGATCTAGATATGAATTTCCATCAGGACATATAAATGCTTACCCAATTCCTACAGATGGATATAATAAATTTTTTGAAGTAGCTCTAGAAGGGTGTAATATTGTATTAAACACAACAATAACAAGTGTAGATTTAGATAAAAAAATAATTCATACAAATAATAAGGATTACTTGGGTGATTTAATTATTTCAACAATTTCTCCAGATTTTTTATTCTCAAACTGTTGGGGAGAATTAAAATATGTTGGTAGAGATTTTTATAAAATTGTATTACCAACTAAACAAGTTTTTCCTGATGACGTTTATTTTGTTTATTATCCCAATAAAAATGAACAACAAACTAGAGTTACAGAGTTTAAAAAATTTACCCAACATAACAGTGAAAATTCTCTTATAACTTTAGAAGTACCCTCTATGAAAAATAAACTTTATCCCACTATGATTAAAAAAGAAGTTGATTTAGCCAAAAAATATATTGATTCTTTACCTCAAGATGTGATGTCTGTGGGAAGAATGGGGACATATAGCTATGTTGATATTGATGACATTATAATGCAGGGCCTTGAATTCTATGAAACACTTTAATATCAAATTAATTAAAATTTGAAATAAAATGATTACTAAAAATGATATAATTTTTTTTAAAAAAAATGGATATTTGATTAAGAAGACAAATTCAAAAAAATCTTTAGATCAAATACAAGATTTTGTTTTTAATATTTTAAAAAATAATTCTAAAAACAATAAAACTCACAAAGATAAAATAAAATTTTTTACAAGTTATCATAAAGAAATAAATAAAAATCAATTAAATAATATTAGAGTTAAAACAATTAATGAAATTAACAAAAATAAAAAATTTAGAGAAGTATATTATGAATCTTCAAAAGAATTATTGGATGAATTGGTTGGAAACGAAATAGCTATGCAAAAAAAAATAAATTTATCAATTCAAATTCCAAATGACAATAAATCAATATTACCAATGCATTCAGATATTTATGCAGGAGAAAGTCCATTTGAAGTTGTGATTTGGATACCATTAATGGATGTTAAAAAATCATCACACTCAATGTTTATTACAAACCCTAAAGGAAACATTAAAATTAATAAAGATATTACCAAAGGAAAAAAATATACACTTCAACAGGTTTACAACAAACATAAAAAAAAATTTAAATTTTTAAAAATTAACTATGGAGAAATACTTATTTTTTCTCCAATAATTCAACACGGTAATATTGTAAACAAAACTAATGAAACTAGAGTATCTCTCAATTGTAGATTTAAAAGTTTACTTTCTCCTTACGATGTATTTAGTAAAACACATAGAAATATCCCGCATTTTTTTAAACCTCATAATATAAAACCACTAACTCAGATAGGTTTTAATTTTATTAATGCAATAAATAAGAAGAAATTTCATGGGTCGTTATAAAAAAAATAAAAATATATATGCCGGATATATAAACTTAAAAGCAATTAACGGCATAATCTTTCCATCATATGCTCAAAATCAAGTCAACAAAAATTATATTATAAATAAACTCCGCGGTGAGTTTTATATGTCAACTAATGAGAATACCTATGGAAAAAATAACATAATTTTAAGATCATTGATAGAAAATTCAGACTTGAAAGGGGTTTGCTTGTTGTCAATTTTTTCTCTTCCTGAAATCAAAGAGCAGAGAATTAATATTTACAAAAAAACATTGAAATTAAATAAGGAATTACACTTTGTTTTTGAAGAAAAAAAAATTACTAAATTCGAAGATATAGAACAAATAGAAAATTTATTAATTTTCAACTTGGATTTTTTTATAGAAAAAAAAACAAAATTAACCAAATATGAAAATAGTATAATAGATAAATCCTGGCAATTTATTTAGATTTATGATTTTTTTCATCTAAATACTTAATCAAAGTTTCTTTTACTGTTGGTAACTTAATATTTAAAAAACGACGACTTTTAGAGTTCATCAAATAGCTAACCGATTTTGAAGTTTTATTAAACAATTTAACATTATTGTCTATCTTTTTTTTAAAAATTTCAAATATTGATTTCCATTTAATAGGATTTAAAGAAAATATATTTATTATTTCAAATTGATTCATAGAGTTTTTAAATATTAGCTTTTTAATTATCTTATTTAAATCATTTATATGAATAATTGAATTATAATAATTATTTGAATTAAAAACATAAAACGATTTGAATTTTTTTGATTTAAATTTGTTGTAAAGTTCGCTTATAAAGTTACTATGTGAGCCAATCCCCAAAACACCGGATAGCCTTAATATAAAGACATTTTTCAGTTTTTTATTTAACGAAAGTTTATATAACTCTTCTTCCATAATAATTTTAGATAATCCGTAAGGATTTGATCTATCAAGTTGAAAATTTTCACCAATTACCGACATATTCTTTTTTTTATAAACAGAAATACTAGATAAAAAAATTATTTTTTTGATATTTGATAAATCTAAAGCTTTTAAAATCTTTTTATCCATTACAATATTTTTTTTTAAACAGATTTTTGGATCTATTTTTGGTGGTGTTAAAGATGCACAATGAATTAAAATTGATATATTTTTCCTAAATTTAAATGATTTTAATAAATCTAATTTTATATAATTTACATTTTTTTGTTTTTTTTTTAACTTATCCCTAAAAAAAGAATATATTTTTAAGTTTTTATTTTTTGATAAATAATTAACAACATTACTTCCTATAAAACCATTTCCACCAGTAACTACAATATTAATTTTTTTCATAGAATATCATTATTAAAAAATTGTTCTGTAAATTTATTATATGATATATAAGATAAATGATTATATGAAAAAAATTTTATTAATTCAGTTATGCTCATTACTATTAATAACTAATAATTCTTTTGCATATTTTGACCCTGGAACTGGATCGTATATATTGCAAGTTTTAGCTGTGGTTCTTGCAAGTATTGCTACTTTTTTTAGGATTTTAT
>MDTG01327501.1_pt1 | contig 12514 bp, 12 predicted proteins | sample 811421 | NCBI WGS metagenome assembly MDTG01 (sample SAMN05326645, study PRJNA326480) | marine metagenome | isolation source: seawater | place: Pacific Ocean: South East | collected 2011 | reverse complement strand
ACATTGTATTTGTTAGAAGCATATTGATAACCATAGTAAATTATGTTTGCTGGTGGATATGAATATCCTGTTGTATTAATTGTTATGTCACCACCTGATGCTGAATCAATTGATACACTTGATATACCTGATGTTTTATCTGTTATAGTTGATAATTGTCCATTTGTTGCATAGTTAATTTTAAATCTTTCAACAACTGTTGAACCACTACCACCTGATGGTGTTGCTGGTGCCCATCTTGTGTTACTATTATCCCAAGTAAGTACCTGTCCATCTGTTGCCGCCGCTGTATGTACGTTTGATAAGTCTGCTAAATCAGCCGCCCCTATACGTGCATCTGCTCTTGCATTAGTAAAGTATAAATTACTTGAACCTTCTGATAATGCATCTGTGTCTGCAGGTCCACCTGAATCTGCCGCGTTAACCCAAGCACTACCATTGTATTTTAAAACTTGTCCGTTACTTGCACCTGATATTGTTACATCTGTTAAATTATTAATTGCACTTGCACCGCCGCCTGATTGTGCCACCCAAGCATAGTCTGAACCGTTCCATGAAAGAACATATCCACTTGTTGGACCACTTTGGTTTAAGTGTGCATCAATTGATGCATTAAGATTTGTAATTCCGTATCCAGCTATTGTAGTTGGTTTGCCTGTTAATGAAGCAAATGACTGTGCTGGTACTGAAGTTAAGTAACCTGCACTTGCATGATTGCCCCAACCATATGCTGTATCCCATTGACCAACTTTTGCATCTGTAATAACATTTGAACCCATATCAATTGTATTACTGTTAGCATCTAGTGTACCACCAAGTTGTGGTGTTGTATCTTGTACTAATGATGTAAATGTTTCTGATGACAAGTAACCAGCACTTGCGTGGTTACCCCAACCATATGCTGTATCCCAATTTGATGAATTTGCAAGTTGACTGTTGTTTGCTAATTTAATCCAGTTACCACCGTGTGCAAAATAACCTGCACCAGTGCCATGTACGTGAGCAAACATACCATGATATGTTGATGCATTAGGTAATGCACCTTCTGTAGCATACATATTTGCAAATAATACTTTACCGGTTGTAGTAATATTATTACTACCCATATCAATATTAGTACCTTGTACGGCACTAATTGCTCTTGCATTTGTAAAGTAAAGGTTCGATGAACCTTCTGTCATTTCATCTGTATTATCTTTTGTTAAAATTTGTGCATCAACATAAGCCTTAACTGATTGTTGTGATGGTAATTTTGTAGCACTATTTGATGCCATATTATCTTCATCAATTAATGCGTTAGTAATTCTTGCATCAGCTCTTGCATCTGTATAGTATAAGTTAGATCCTTCTGATAAATCACCTGTGTCTGCCGCCGCAAGTTTTACATCAAATCTTGTATCTGCTCTTGCGTCTGCTCTTGCATTTGTATAATATAAATTTGCACCTTCTGATACATCATCAGTTGTTAATGAATCCCAACTTAATTGTCCTGCACCATCTGTTTTTAAATATTGGTTTGCTGAACCATCTGCTTGTGGCCATTTTTGACCATCAATCACAACGTCACCTGTACCATGTGGTGTAATTGTAATATTGCTGTTTGATGCTGTAGTTGAAATTCCTAATGCACCTGAAGATGATATAGCCGGTGAAGCACCTGTTGTTGTAACTGATCCAACTGTAATTTTATTTGTTGTTTTGTTATATGTAAAGTCTGAATCACCACCAATTGTGCCACCATCATTAAATTGTACGTATGTATCTGAACCTGCCGCTGTTGACGTTCCTGCTGTTACGTTTTCCCATTTACTAGATGTACTGTTGTATCTTAAGAACTGATTGTTTTGAACTGATGCTATTGTAACATCATTCATTTCACTTAATTCATTTTCACTTGCTACTTGTGAATCTACGTATGCTTTAACTGATTGTTGTGTTGGAACTTTAGTATTACTGTCTGAAGCCATGTTGTCTTCATCAACCATTGCATTAGTAATTCTTGCATCTGCTCTTGCATTAGTGAAATATAAATTTGTTGAACCTTCTGCAATTTCATCTGTGTTATCTTTTGTTAAAATCTGTGAGTCAACGTATGCTTTAACTGATTGCTGTGATGGTAATTTCGTAGCACTATTTGATGCCATGTTATCTTCATCAATTAATGCATTTGTTATACGTGCATCTGCTCTTGCGTCTGTATAGTATAAATTTGTTCCTTCACTTAAATTTGTTGTTGACTTCGCACTAAATCCTGCATCAACTCTAGCATCTGCTCTTGCCTGTGTATAATATAAGTTAGAGCCTTCTGATAAATCACCTGTATCTTTTGCCGCTAATCTTGTATCAAAGTCTGAGTTAAATGAACTATAAACTGTATCAGTATCATTTGCTGGTGCCCATCTGCTGTTACCATTATCCCATTTTAAAACTTGTCCATCAGTTGGAGCCGCTGTGTGTACATTTGCCAATGCATTAATATTTGCCGCACCTATACGTACATCTGCTCTTGCATCAGCTCTTGCATTAGTAAAGTATAAATTACTTGAACCTTCTGTTAATGTATCTGTATTTGTATGTCCTGTATCACTGTTCCAAGTAACGTTACCTGAACCATCTGTTTTTAAAACTTGTCCGTTTGTACCATCTGCTATTGGTAATGTCCATGCACCTACTTTTACTGGACCTGCAAAGTATGCCGTGTCGCTTGATTCAGGTGCGTAAATTGAATATCTGTTTGTTATAGTTGCTGAACCATCTTTTGCTGTATCAACATATAAACCATATGCATTTGTGGCTGTACTTCCTGCTTTGTAATTTCCAGCTCTTGCTCTAACACCAATAATATGTGATGTATTAATAGTTCCAGTGGAATCATCTCTTACTTCTGCTTGGAAGTGATGACCAACTACACCATTTGCAGTTGTATTTCCACTTGAAGTAAGATTTGTATAACTGTAATCTCCATAAAGTTTTGTAATATCATTTACATCATTAGTACCATGTGTAAAGCCACCTAACTTTAATGTTGAATCTGTATGCCAACCTTGTTTCTTATTTGCCGCATCTGTATTAGCTGATAATGTTTGTGTATTGTTCCAACCTGTGCTGTAATGTCTTTTTGAATTATCTGACGTTCTAGTAAAGTATGCCGCTAATCCATTAATTCTTGAAGCAAGTGTTCCTGTAAATCCTGTTGCACTAATACCTTCACCAAGTTGTACATTATTACCACTTGATTTAATTGTGCTTGTTTGTACATCTAAATTACCACCAAGTTGTGGTGTTGTATCTTGTACTAAACTTGTAAATGTTTCTGATGACAAGTAACCAGCACTTGCGTGGTTACCCCAACCATATGCTGTAATAAATTGTCCTAGGTTTGTATCTGTTAATACATTCGTACCCATATCAATTGTATTACCATTTGCATCTAGTGTTCCACCTAATTGTGGAGTAGTATCATTAACTACATCTGTAATACCACCTGTACCATTTGCTACCCAAACATAATCTGAACCGTTCCAAGAAAGAACATAACCCGCTGTTGGATTACTTTGATTTAAGTGTGAATCAACTCTTGCTGTTGTAAAGTATAAATTACTTGAACCTTCTGACATTTCGTCAGTATTGTCTACTGTTAAAATTCGTGCATCAACATAAGCCTTAACTGATTGCTGTGATGGAAGTCTAGTAGCACTATTAGTTGCCATATTATCTTCATCAATTAATGCCGCTGTAATACGTGCATCAGCTCTTGCATTTGTAAAGTAAAGATTACTTGAACCTTCTCCTAAAGCATCTGTATCTGCTGGACCACCTGAGTCATCTGCTACTACCCAAGAAGTACCATTGTATTTTAAAATTTTTCCATTTGCCGCTCCAGCCGTATTAACATCTGTTAAATTATTCAATGCAACTGAAGTTAAGTAACCTGCACCACTATGGTCTCCCCAACCATATGCTGTGTTCCAGTTTGCTGAACCTAATGCTGAAACTCTTGTGTTTACTCTAGCATCTGTATAATATAAATTAGAACCTTCTGCTAAATTTGTTGTTGATTTAGTTGCTAATCTATTATCAAAATCTGTATTAGTATAACCTGCATTAGTAACCCAAGCATAATCTGATCCATTCCAACTTAATACGTAACCTGCTGTTGGATTTGATTGATTTAAGTGTGCGTCTACACTTGCATTAGTATAAGCCGCTGGTAAATTTGTAAGGTTCGAACCATCTACTGCTGGTAGTTTTGCTGAACCATCTAGTTGTACAATTTTGTTTGCACTTGTACCAACGTCAACGTTTAATGTTGCATCACCTGCCGTTGCACCACCTGTTAAACCTGTACCTGCAACAACTGATGTAATATCACCTGAACCTGTATTTGATGGAGCCCATCTACTATTACCGTTGTCCCAAGCAAGTACTTGTCCGTTTGTTGGAGCCGCCGTATGTACATTTGATAATGCACTTAATACTGCGTTTGAAATTCTTGCGTCTGCTCTTGCATTTGTATAATATAAATTTGTACCTTCTGATACATCTGAAGTTGACTTACCTGATAGTCTTGTATCAAATGTACTATTGAAATCTGCTGTTGCTAATTTTGTTGCAATACTATTTGTTACTGTTGTTGAAAAGTTTGCATCATCACCTAGTGCCGCCGCAAGTTCATTTAATGTGTTTAATGTACCTGGTGCCGCATCAACCAATGCATCAACTTTTAATTGTGCTCTTGCATCTGCTCTTGCATCTGTATAGTATAAATTTGTTCCTTCAGCAACGTCTGTTGTATTTAAAGTATCAAACTCTATTGCGTTTGCACCTGAATTAACTTTTAAATATTTTCCTGCGTCACCTGTAAAGTTTGCTGGAGTATCTGATAAACCTACGAAAGTAGATGCACCACCTCCGCCGCCACCACTAATATCTGAACCAACTTCCCATTGTGAAGTTGATGAATTATATTTTAAAACTGAATTGTTTACTGCACCTGATGTATCTACATCTCCTATATTATTAAGTGCCGCAATTGATCCTGCCGTAGTTGCAAGACCATAAAATCTGTTTGCATAAATTGCCGCCCATCTATTTGAGTTATTACCTATTGACCATGTATTGTCTGCTGATGGTAATACAGAAGCATTATTTTTTAATGCAAATCCATCTATTTCTGTTTTAGAGTAAACTTCTAAATTTGTTCTTGCTGTTGCTAAATTTGTTAAGCCTGATAAATTATTTGATTTTTGTAAAAAGTCTGATGATACTACACCACCTAATTTTCCTGCATCAACATTTGCTGAAACTAATTGTAATGTTAAATCATTTGCATTTGATGTTAAACTAATACCACTTGCCGCATTTGCAATTAATGATTTAAGTTGTATATTATCGCCTGACTTACTTGTAAATAAACCAGATCCTGTACCTATATTTAATGCTGTTGTGTCGTTTGATGCTGTAATTGTTATTTCAGTAGCAGAGTTTGCCAAAGTGACATTTGTACCCGCTTTGAGAGTTTTAAACTGTAAATCATCACCAACTTTTGAACTAAAAATGATGTGTCCAGTACCTAAATTTGAACCTGTGTTATCAGCCATATTGCAATATATTCCTTATAAACTATTATATGTATTTATTTCTGGAACGTATATTAGTGGTTCAAAAGAATTGACGTAACTGAACCTGCAGATCTACCAAATACTAAAGCTCTTACATATAGGTAGTTACCAGTAAACGTATATGCTGTAGTACCCGTTTGAGTAGTATATGGAACTGCATTTAATCCACCTAATGATATTCTAAACCAATCATTCGCTCCAGGAGTCTTAGCTAACGTGCCTTCAATTGCAATTGACCCTGTAAAACCACTTAAAGTGATACCTACAGTATGTAAACCGTCTGAAAATCCATGATAAGAATCAGCTGGAACATTGGCACTTGTTACACTTGCACCAGTAAATGGTAATGTAATGCTCGCTCCTGCGGTATCTTTTGACAACATTTGTACACTAGTTCTTGACATAAAAGTATTTATCCTAAACTAATTCCTGCACCTATCGTTACTCCGCCTGAAATAGTAATATTAGTTACTGAATCATTCACTGTTAACGAATAACTTTTATCTTGATATTCAAATCCATTATCTACTCTAACAACAAAGGTATAAGTTTGCCCACCTGTTGTAGGTCCAGGCGTACCACTTATAACACCTGTACTATTGTTTAATGTAACACTACTTGGTAAAGATCCAGATTGTATTGAAAATGTTGCTGTATGTAATTGCTCAGAAGCTGAATTTCTAACTGTTGCTGATAAATCATAACTTAAATTATTATTTTCATTTACTGTTGCAACTGCATACGTTCCACCTATACCATTACCTGTTTGCCATGTAAAATTATAATCTTGGTAAGGTTGATATGCTCTATTTAAGTTTGTCATTCCTCCACCCCAATCAGTAATTGCACCATCAATATCTCCATTACCTTCTAACCATGCTATTGCTGATTCTTGATTTGCTTTTGTTGTTACTCCTGCATACGTGGTTGCATCTCTATCAAAGAAACAAGCAACAAGACCTGCTACTTGTGGTGATGCCATAGATGTACCATTTAACTTGTTAACATAATATCCTGTTGAACCAATTTGTACTGCTGAACCTGAATTTATATATGCACTATGAATTCTTGAACCAGGAGCCCATATTCTTAATGGAGCACCATAATTTGAATACGATGCTTTGGCTAAATTATGATCATGTGCCTGTACAGCAATATCATGTCTTGTTGATGTTCCTGATTCTATCCATGCATTACCAGGTGACTGTCCATTATTTGTTGCTTGAAAATAAATTGTATTACCAAAACTACCACCTGGTGGTGCCCCTGCTATACCTGAACGTGCTCCTGTACCATGTACATTTGGATCATGTGCTGATGCATCTTGCATATACATTTTAGTTCCAGCACCATAACCTATATCATTATTAGAATCAAAGAAATACCAATAACCTGAATTCCAACCACCTTCAGTTGAATCATAAACTCTTTCGTTGTCATTACCTGCTGAACAAACTGTTACTATACCTGCATTATGCATATTTTTTACTAGAGTATCATAACTAGATGAACGTGTCATATGATATTGACTGCTAGGAATATTACTTGGATCCCATGACGCAATTGAAATTGTATGACCAGGATGATTTGGTGGATAATAAGTTGATGTTGCCCAACTCATATTAACTATTGTTGGTTTGTTATTTGATTTTGCATTATGCCATGAAGTTAAATATCCCATTGACGATGGACTGTAACCATGTGTCAACCCACCTAGGTTAGTTGTAAAAGAATGTATAGTTGCTTCTCTGGCCCAACCTTGTGTTCTACCCGCCATTGTTCCTGCTACGTGAGTACCATGTCCATCTGGATCAGTATAAAAATTTGCACCTTGTGTTCCACCAAAATTAACTTGATTAATTCTTGATGCCGTATTGGCTTGGTTTCTAAATTCTGGATGACCTGTAACAATTCCGGTGTCCATAATAACTACATCAACATTTGCACCATTATTTTTATATGTAAATGTTGTTGAAAGTGTTGTACTGTTTTGTGTCATAGATGCAAGTCCCCAATTATGATGTGATGTACTTACTGTTGAAGATGTATTAGGATCAATTGACGTTGATGTATTTTTATCAAATTTTAATGTCTTTTCATAGTCTTCACTATTTGCTCCGGCCACTTTATCTGATGCTAACCATTTATCAAATTGTGCTCTGTTGGCCATTTCTACCCAGATAATTTCAGGTATAGAATCGTCTATGATAGTTACACCATCAGCTTCTAACTCAGTAATTAACTGTTCTTTTGTAATAACTTCTATATTTGGTACTACGAGTGCTCTCATGCTTTAAACCCTTTTATATGACGCTTAAAATTGGATTTAGACGCCATTATATAGTAGTATTTATTGTTTTGTAATATATTGTATAGCCACAAAAAAAGGGCGACTAAACTGCAATCGCCCTTTATAAATTAGTTATATTATTGTGCGTCTACTGGCACATCTGCTGGACTTAAAACACCAGAACCGTATATAGCGAATGCTACAAGAACGATGATTCCTACCCATACCCATTTGTTTTTTAACATAATGTTTCTCCTTGATTATTCATGAAAAAGGGCGGATTTTAAGGCCCGCCCCTTTTATATAGTCTGTAGTTAACTTCCAAAGTAAATTAATTATTATACTTGGAAACCAGCCGCGTCAGTTAATGCCGCACCAGTTACGCCTAAAGCGTCTGATGAATCATTAGCAACGTCTACACCTTCTAAAATTACTGTAACTGCATCAGTTGTACCTGATACGAAAGCCGCCGCACATTTTACTGCGATAACTGTCGAAGTTAATTGTAAGTTTTGAACCATTGTAGTTAATTCAGCTGTTGTAATATTTGTTTTAGCGATGTTTTTAACGAAAATATCTTTACCGATAAATTCACCTAAAGCCGCTGTAGGTTTGTCTGCTGTTGGACCGAATGACATAATATTGTCTCCCTATCTAAAATTTATTGATTACAATATAACCCTTATGTTTATATCGCAACCTTTACACTTTTATTTATACCAAAGAGGCCTATATTATGTAATATTATATAGATTTCTGTAATTTTTGTTAAATTAAGCCTTGAAAAGTACCTTGTTTATTAATTGTAAGGCATTGTTTACGATTGTTATCTTTGTTTTTATATGATACGTGAACCCACCCACTACGTGGATCTTTACCATTATAAAACTCTAATATCAATTGATCGAAGTCTAAATTGTTCTTAATCCATTCTGCTAAATCTCTATTGCTGACCGTTGGAACTTCTACGTCTGCCGCTTCACCAAAACAATGTTGTGATTTTTTAGAACCACCAATTGCTGTGTTTAATTTTTTACATCTGTATCCTGAATTAATTACCGTTGGTCCAAATTTATCTCTAATAGGTTGTAGTGTTTTTTCTGCAAGTGTTTGCATTTTAGAAACAATATCAGGATCTTTTGGTAAGTTATCTATGTCTTTTCTTAAGGCAGTTTGACTTTTACAAAGTTCTGCTAGTGTAAAGTTATTAGTGAGTTGCACGATTATCTTCTCCTTTTACCATGTCTCCGTAAGTTTTGTAATCAGTTTTTGTATTTTCAACTTTTGGATATGTAATTTCACATCCGTTTTCTCCATCTTCAGATACTTCTATTTTTACATCACGTTTTGCATATTTGTCTTTGATTTGTCCATAAAGATCATCTGCAATCATTTCACATGATTTATAGTCAAGTTGTAATGTACCTTCATTATAAAGTTTTTCAAGCCATCTTTTAAATTGTATAAATTCAATATCTCTATCATCATGGAATACTTCAATAGCAACTTTAAAATGAAATATATGTCTATGTGGATATCCTAAAAAACTAACATCATATTCATCACCTGTTGCAAGTTTAGGATCATCTAATGCCGCCGGATACTTATGTATTCCTTCTTTTCTAAATGTTACCCATATCATTCTTTGTTGTGCCATTGTTTCCTCCTATTATGTTTCTATCTCATCACCACAATCTACATAAAAACTTGAGCTTTTGCCTGTTGAGTCTTCTTGTAGATAATAATCTGTACCATCATATATAAAATCACTAAACACTTTAAATCCATCAAAGTTTTCATATGTGATTTCTAATTTTTTAAAATCAAAACCATCTGGACCTGTTTTAATTGATTCTTCTGCTGTCCAACCACCTTTATTAAAATATTGTCCAAACATAAAATACTTGTCTTTACAACTATCTGATCCTGTGTGATGTTCTGCTCCACAAGTAATTTTTGCTCCACGTTTTACAAATTCTGACATATCCACAGTTTCATCTTCAACATAGTTTCCATTTTCATCTTCAAGTGCATTACCATTTTTATCAACTTCAGATATTATAATGTACTGTGAGTCAGCATATTCAGGTCCGTTCATATGACCTATATCTTCAAACTCATAAAATTCTCTTTCAAACTGTGCTTCTTTAGGAATATCTTTATTTGCATCTTCCATATCAAAACCTAAGTTTGACATATATTCTTCAAAATTTTCGTTATCATACCAATAATCAAATTGTTCTTTAGTTATTGATCCCATAGCAACCTCGGCTCCATATCTACCAAAGTCTATTTTAAAAAAACGTTCTGGTGTTTTAATTTTTTTAATCAATTTCTTTTGTTGTGCTATTGTTGGTGCTGACATTATTCCTCCTTTAGTACAAACGATAGTTTTGTTGATCTAATTATTACTTGTTTTCCAGTTTCAATATTTGTATATGAAATACCATTTGGTTTTAAATCTCTAAACTCTTTAACACGAACTTGAACTTTTTCTCCTTCAAGCCAATAAGTTAAATCTGCTGGTGCTCCAACAAACAAATACCATATATTAAGAAAAAATTGTTTCATGCACTTGTTTTCCATTCTTTTGATAATTTATCTTTTGCTTTTGGTTGTAATTTATTAAGTCTAAATGTTAATACTTTTTTATCGCCTTTATTTGTAACAATAACAGGTTGTCCATGGCTGTCTTTTTTAATATCTTTAATTTTTGTTGACACATTTCTAAAACGTCCAACTTCAACCATATCACCAACTTTTAATGTTAATGTTAAAGACTTCATAATGGCTTATCCTTTTTATAGTCATCCCAACCTGTGTAATTGTTTGGAACTTTAATTGTTTCAATAGTTGTTGACCATACACCAGGATTTGTTGCTTCAAAATCTTCATCATCAAGTTTGATATTAATTGTACCTTTTACTTTTTCAATATTAGGTACAGGTATAGCATAAGTTATACTAAAATTTGGATTTGATAAAAAGTTTTTAATCTGAGTTGGAACTGTAACAGGATCAACATCAATTGTTACATGAAATTTTGCATTTAAACATTCTCTAATTAAACCTACTAAAGGTGTTGTCCATTCTTCTTTCCAATTCTTTAATGAATGATTTGCACCAAAATAAATTTGTTCACAATCTTCTTTCATTACCTTATTAACAAATATGTATGGTTCTTCTCTAGGTATTCCAACAACAAAATATGTTTTCATACCAAAGCATGGTGTTCTTTCAACTTCTATGCCTGTAAAAGTTAAAACATCATCACGTACTACTTCTGAATCATATTGTCTTTTCATAATACTATTATAACACTTTTCCTATAGTTGTCAATATTAGATATCACCTTCTTTACGATTTTCGCTTTGGATAGCTGAAAATTCACCTTGTGGATATCTGGCCATTAATTTTTCTTTATTAGTGTTTATTACTTCATTTGGATTTACACCAAGTGCCATACAACCTTGTGTCCAATACCAAACTACGTCTCCAAGTTCTTTAATCATATGTGTTTTTGTTTCATCAGTTAAAGGTTTTCCTTGAAAAACTAATTTTTTAACAATCTCAGTAAACTCCCCAGATTCTGCTGATAGGCCAAGTGCCGCTGTTAACAATCTTGGAATATCTCCATTTCCTAGATCATCTAGCCTTTGCCTAAATGCTGTTGAATCTTTTGATTCATCACTTGTAACTTTATCTACAAACTCTGAATACTCTTTTAAATCTATATTATCTGACATCGTCATCCTCCATTTTTTGTTTTACTTTGTCTATCAAATCATTAACGTCTTGATGCCATAAAATTCTATCTTTTGGAATAGCATCTATCAATTCATTAATTAGTTCTCTTAATTGACTGTATTGTAATTTAACATTTGCGGCTTCGTTTTTATATTCGTTTGCCATATACTCTGCTGTATATCTCATTTGTGCTTCTTTATTCTGCCAATCTGCTGACATAATACCTTTCTTAAATTGTTTCTAACACCTTTTCTAAATTTTCTAACTTTTCATCATTTGGATCACCTAGTTCTCCATCACCCATTGAACTTTGTGTTTCAACATCAAATAAGTTACTAAAGTTATTACCAGATTGTCCAGTCCATCTTACACCTCTAATATCATGTAAGAATGCTTGATTGTCTTCTAGCATTTCCATAGGTTTTTCTGATTTAAAAAAGTCTTCAACAAACTGATTAAAATAAAGTACATTTCTAGGACACCAATCACTGAATTCAACTGACGTTTCTTTTTGTTTTGCTTTACGCCAATGTCTATAATCTGGTTTATGAATTACTGATTCAATATCCATTATTTGATTTGCTTTTTGTACAATCTTAATATGTTGATTAACATTATGACCCATCATTAATGCATAAGCAAATGAGTCCCAAGATGTTTTACCTTCTTTACCTACTTTATTTAAATCGCCAGGTCCATACCAACAAATGTCTCCTATAGTAAGCCTTTTACCTATCTCCGACTCCCATGGGAACGGTATAGTAGAAAGTTTTAATGCTTTACTATCAGTTGCTTTGTCCATAATATATGACCATCGCTTGTTGGTATGAACCGGTGAAGTGTACACCAAACCATGT
>MDTG01279591.1_pt1 | contig 12514 bp, 11 predicted proteins | sample 811421 | NCBI WGS metagenome assembly MDTG01 (sample SAMN05326645, study PRJNA326480) | marine metagenome | isolation source: seawater | place: Pacific Ocean: South East | collected 2011 | reverse complement strand
TTTGATGTTGGTGATCAAGAATTATATCATTGACGATCAAAAAATCCATGCCCAAATAGAGGAGAACAAAAAGAAACCCAAGAAAGTAGGAGGTTTTTCTGCGCGTTTGCAAAAAGCAATGGAAGAGGCTGAAAAGCAAAAAAAAGCCCGCGGTAGGTAGGTCTCATCTAAAAGGATCAGAATTTAATTTGTTGGTGTAACTTTGCCTTATGAAAAAGAAAAGGGTTATTGTAGGTTTGTCCGGAGGGGTGGACTCTAGTATAGCCGCCTATTTACTTACCCAACAGGATTACGAAGTCATTGGCCTGTTTATGAAAAACTGGCACGATGAGTCGGTGACCCTCTCCAATGAATGTCCTTGGCTGGAAGATAGCAATGATGCCATGCTGGTGGCCGAAAAGCTGGGAATCCCTTTTCAAACCTTAGATTTAAGTGCTGAATATAAAGAACGCATTGTAGATTATATGTTCTACGAATACGCTGCTGGAAGAACCCCAAACCCCGATGTACTTTGTAACCGGGAAATTAAGTTTGACGTTTTTTTGAAAATCGCCCTGTCTTTTGGGGCAGACTATGTGGCTACGGGGCATTATTGTCAAAAAGAAGCACTTTCTGTCGAAAACAAGAGTATTTACCGATTGATCAGCGGTGCTGATGGTAACAAAGACCAATCTTATTTCCTCTGTCAATTGACTCAAGATCAATTGGCCAAAACCTTATTTCCAATAGGTCATTTGAAAAAACCGGAAGTACGGAAAATTGCTCGTGAATTGGACTTGGTTACTGCAGAAAAAAAAGACTCTCAAGGACTTTGCTTTATCGGAAAAGTAAGTTTACCCGATTTTCTACAACAACAACTGCCACCCAAAGTGGGTTCCATAATAGAGATACCCAAAGATTTTTACAAGAGTAAAGAGGAGCCCAAAACCTTGACGGATCAATCTAGAAAAACCCGTTTTCAAGCCACAGATGGAAAAATAGTGGGTAAACACCAAGGGGCGCATTTTTTCACCGTTGGCCAAAGAAAAAGGCTGTCAGTTGGAGGAACCCCTGAGCCTCTATTTGTTATTGACATTGATGTGGAAGAAAATATCGTTTATGTTGGTCAAGGTAAAGATCACCCTGGTTTGTTTCGAAAGGCTCTGAAGGTTAGGGTTGGTGAGGTACATTGGGTAAGGGATGATCTAAAAATATCCCATGGAGAAAGTATGTCTGTGATGGCTCGAATACGCTACCGACAGCCTTTGCAAAAAGCCACCCTTTTCCAAAAAATTGATGCTTTTTATGTCTTTTTTGATGAACATCAATCAGCCATTACTTCTGGTCAATTTGTGGCGTGGTACAATGATTCAGAATTGCTGGGTTCTGGGGTAATTGTATAGGGTGTTTTAAATGCTTTAAATCTCCCTTAAAGAGTTTATAAGAGCACTTAACTTCACTCCTCTCCCTCTCCTAAAAGCCTTAAGGCGTTACAATCTTAAAAATTATTGAAATATAAAAAATCAATTTAATGCTTTTTACTCAGTTGTAATTTAATAATCAAATACCTAAGTAAAATCAATCTCTACTTGATTATTGAGAAGGTCCTCAAAGGTCTCTCTTTTTCGGATCAAATATGATTTGCCATCATGCCATAAAACCTCTGCGGGTCGGTAACGTGAATTGTAGTTGCTTGCCATCGTAAAACAATAGGCGCCACAATTTCTAAATACTAATATATCTCCTTCGTTGATCTCCGCGATTTTGCGGTTGCTGCCAAAGGTGTCAGTTTCACAGATATATCCCACTACGGAGTAAAATCTTTCTTTTCCATTTGGATTCGAAATGTTTTCAATATGGTGATGGGAGCCGTAAAGCATGGGTCGGATCAAATGATTAAAACCGCTATCAACCTGTGCAAAGACCGTTGAGGTGGTTTGTTTGACTACATTTACTTGGGTGAGGAAGTGCCCTGCCTGACTGACCAAAAACTTACCGGGTTCAAAGATCAATTGAAGGTCACTACTGTTTTCTTTACAGAAGGCAATAAATCTTTTCGACAATTTTTCACCTAGTTCTTCGATATTCGTTTCGATATCGTTCACGTGATAAGGAACTTTAAAACCACTCCCAAAATCTAAAAATTCAAGCATTTTAAAATGCTTTGCTGCATCGAATAAAATTTCGGCTCCATTTAGGAAAACATCGATGTCTAAAATATCACTGCCTGTATGCATATGAATGCCGTTGATATTCATAGCAGTATTTTCTACAATCCTAAGTAAATGTGGGATTTGATGAATGGAGACACCAAATTTGGAGTCGATATGCCCAACAGAGATTTTGCTGTTACCCCCTGCCATCACATGGGGGTTAATGCGAACACAAACAGGGATTTTGGGATTGCGTGTACCGAATTGTTCCAAAAGGGATAGGTTGTCGATATTGATTTGTACACCCATTTTTGCAACCGTCTCAATTTCTTTTAGGGAAACCCCATTAGGGGTATAAATTATAGCTTGCGGATCATAACCCGCTGCAAGTCCCAATTTTACCTCTTGGATTGAAACCGTATCCAGCCCAGAACCCAATTTTCTCATTAGTTTTAGGATTGAGATATTGGACAAGGCTTTAGCGGCATAATTGATTCTAATATTTTCTATACTACTAAAAGCAGAAGTTAACCTTTGATACTGAGAAGCTATTTTTTCTGAGTCATAAACATATAAGGGATTGCCATATTTCGAGGCAACGGCCAATAAATTACTGTTCGTCACTTTTATCCTATTTAATCGATGGCAAATTTAATCCCAATAATCAAACCACAGCCCTAAATTATCAGATGTTATAAAAATTAAACTTATTGTTTTATATGTAACATTATACTTTTGGTCTAAAGGTGTTTTATTCAGTAGTGATTTACTATTTTTGGGAGATAAATTTTAAAGAATGAATTTACACGAATATCAAGGCAAAGAGATTTTAGCTAGCTTTGGCGTTACCGTCCAAAATGGTATTGTAGCTAATAACTCTAATGAAGCGGTCTGTGCAGCGGAAAAGCTTTCGGCAGAGACTGGAACCTCATGGCATGTAATTAAGGCACAAATTCATGCTGGAGGTCGAGGCAAAGGGGGGGGGGTCAAATTAGCTAAAAGCCTAGATGATGTCAAATCCATATCCGAACATATTATTGGAATGCAATTGATTACTCCTCAAACCCCCTCACAAGGGAAAAAAGTTAATAAAGTATTGATTGCCGAAGATGTTTACTATCCAGGAGATTCAGAGCCCAAAGAATTTTATGTTTCAGTTTTGCTTAACCGGTCAACAGGAAACAATATGATCATGTATTCCACTGAGGGAGGTATGGATATTGAGGCGGTAGCCGAAAACACACCTGAGTTAATTTTCACTGAAGAAGTTGACCCTGCCCATGGAATTCAGAGTTTTCAAGCTAGAAATGTAGCTTTTAACTTGGGTTTAAATGGACCAGCTTTTAAGCAAATGGTTAAATTCATTACTGCGCTATACAACGCCTATATTGGTGCTGATGCTTCTCTTTTTGAGATTAACCCCGTATTGAAAACTTCTGACGATAAAATCATCGCTGTTGATGCCAAGGTAACTTTGGATGACAATGCACTGTTCCGACATAAAGACTATTTAGAGCTCAGAGATCTAACTGAAGAAAACCCTACTGAGGTTGAGGCCCGTGAAGTAGGTCTAAACTACGTTGCATTGGATGGAAATGTGGGATGTATGGTCAACGGCGCTGGATTAGCCATGGCTACGATGGATTTGATCAAACAATCCGGCGGATCCCCGGCCAATTTTTTAGATGTTGGAGGCACCGCCGATGCAAGGCGTGTAGAGACCGCTTTTAGATTAATATTAAAAGATTCCAATGTAGCTGCTATTTTGGTAAATATCTTTGGAGGAATTGTTCGTTGTGACCGTGTAGCACAGGGAATTGTAGACGCTTATAAAAACATGGGAGACTCCATAAAAGTGCCCATTATTGTGCGTTTACAAGGAACTAATGCCAGTATAGCAAAAAAAATTATTGACGATTCCGGACTTAATGTTTTGTCTGCTACAGCCTTCGAAGAAGCCGCTCAAAAGGTGCAAGAAGCACTATAAGTGACAATATGGCATTAAATTTTAAAAATTAAAAGACATATTGTCATTTATTTGATGATGGTATAGGATTTGAAGTTAACTCCTAAAAATAGTTTAATTAAAATCTTAAAACCATGAATTTAATAAAAAGACAAAACCCTGTATTCACTTCGTTGATTAACGATTTTTTCATCAATCAAGATTGGAACCATATCAACACAAGCTTTCCTGCTGCCAATATTATCGAGGCCGATGACCATTTTAACATTGAATTTGCTGCTCCAGGAAAGAAAAAAAGTGATTTTATAATCGAATTTGAGGAGGGTGTATTGACAATCTTCTCTGCAAACGAGAAAAAGTCTACCGATAAAGATGTTAGCTTTACGCTTAAGGAATTTGGTTATAATTCTTTTAATAGATCATTCACTATTCCCGAAACAGTTTCTGCTGATAAAATCAGTGCAAATTACAAGGAAGGAATTTTAAAAGTTACTCTTCCCAAAAAAGCAGAGGCCCTTCCTCAACCCAAAAAGTTGATTTCTATAAAGTAAATTAATTAATTTTTGTTTTTTTAAAAGCTTAGTCATATGACTAAGCTTTTTTTTTGTGCAGTTGGTTCTGTAAAGATTTGATTTCGTCCCGTAGTCTTGCAGCCTCAATAAAGTCCAAGTCTTTTGCAGCAGATTCCATGGCCTTTCTGGATTCACGGATTTTCTTTTCTACCTCTTCTTTGCTCAAATAGCGGTTTTTGGTCTCGGCGGCTTTTCGATCACCCAACTCTTGGGCATAGGTGGCCACCGAATTTTTGGACAAAGCATTGTCCAATGATTTATTCAGTGCAGTAGGAGTGATCTTGTTTTTAAGGTTATAGGCCTGCTGTTTATCTCTGCGGTACAGGGTTTCGTCTATTGTCTTTTGCATGCTTTTTGTGATGTTATCAGCATACATGATGGCCTTGCCATTGACATTTCGTGCGGCCCTCCCTACCGTTTGGGTCAAGGAACGGTGACTTCTCAAAAAACCTTCTTTGTCCGCATCCAAAATGGCCACCAAAGAAACTTCCGGTAAGTCTAAGCCTTCTCTCAACAGGTTGACCCCTACCAGTACATCAAACAATCCTTTACGCAGGTCTTGCATGATCTCTACTCGTTCCAAAGTATCGACATCACTGTGGATGTAGCGACAACGGATGTTGACCCGTGCAAAATACTTGGTCAATTCTTCTGCCATTCTTTTTGTAAGTGTGGTAACCAGCGTGCGCTCATCTTTTTCTACCCTTACTTGTATTTCCTCTATCAGATCATCGATTTGATTTAAACTGGGCCGTATTTCTATTTCCGGATCCAGCAGTCCCGTGGGGCGAATGATTTGTTCTACATATACCCCTTCGGTTTTTTTGAGTTCATAGTCTGCCGGAGTTGCACTCACATAGAGTACTTGATTTTGCAAGGCTTCAAACTCCTCAAATTTTAATGGTCTGTTGTCCATGGCAGCAGGTAATCGGAATCCATAATTGACCAGATTTTCCTTTCGACTTCGATCCCCTCCGTACATGGCATGTACCTGCGAAATGGTTACATGGCTTTCGTCCACTACCATCAAATAATCGTCCGGAAAATAATCCAGTAAACAGAAAGGTCGGGTACCGGGATCCCTACCATCAAGATATCGGGAATAATTCTCAATACCTGAACAATAGCCCAATTCACGAATCATCTCCAAGTCAAATTCTGTGCGTTCATGCAATCGTTTGGCCTCCAAAAAATTACCGTTAGCATTGAAATAGTCGACCTGTTTTACCAAATCGTCTTGAATTTGAGTAATGGCGTTCTGGAGAATGTCGGGAGAAGTAACAAACATATTGGCAGGGAAAAGTGTTATCCGATCAAATTTTTCCAAAAGTTTGTTTTCTATGGGATCGAAAGATTCAATTTCTTCAATTTCATCGCCAAAAAAATGAATTTTAAAAGCCACATCGGTATAGCCCGGATAGATGTCTATGATGTCACCGTTGACCCTAAAGTTTCCTCTATTAAACTCCCCTGTTGTCCGCGAATAAAGGCTTTTTACCAATCGATGCAATAGATCGGTTCTTGAAATGACCACTCCCTTTTCAACAGCGATGACATTTTTTTGAAATTCTACCGGATTCCCAATACCATACAAACAGGAGACAGAGGCAACCACCAACACATCCCTTCTTCCGGAAAGTAGGGAGGAGGTGGTACTCAATCGGAGCTTTTCAATTTCTTCATTAATGGACAGATCCTTTTCAATGTACAAGCCACTGGATGGAATATAGGCTTCCGGCTGGTAGTAATCGTAATAGGAAACAAAATATTCTATTGCATTATTGGGAAAAAACTGTTTGAATTCTGAATAGAGCTGAGCAGCTAAAGTTTTGTTGTGGGCTAAGACCAATGTTGGGCGTTGCAATTTTTGAACCATATTAGCCACAGTAAAGGTTTTACCTGAGCCAGTAACCCCCTGCAGGGTTACGAATTTTTCTCCTTCAGAAAAACTCGTTGCGATCTGACGGATGGCTTCCGGTTGGTCTCCAGTTGGTGAAAAGGGGGACTCCAGTTTAAATTGCATTTTGCAAAATTAAAGTTTAAATTACCTTTCAACAATTTTATACGATTGTTTTCTCTTGTTGAATGATTATAGAAACACAATCCGGAAAAAGAGGTATTTTTGTCAAAAAAAGTGTAGTGGAGGAGAAATTAATTTCAAAAAAAAAGCCTTTTTTCCCTATATCCAAAGCTTTGATGCATTTTTTGAAAAAATATGATCGTTGGATGGAGTCTTCGATATGTTATGAGGATTTGTTGCGATTTTCTGGCTCCGTGATCGTTTATGATAAAAATGATAGTGACACGTTATGGGTTAGGGTTTATTATTCTGATCCTGATCGGGAGGAAATAGATTACCACCTAAAGACGATTTATACCCAACTATATTCAGATGGTGGAGACTCATCTTTACCGGATCTAAATATTGACTCAATTGACTACTGTACCTTTGGTAATTCAAAACCTTTTCGGATTAAAATTCGGAATATTTTGAATGATAATTTCACCTATTTCTATGTGAAGAAAACCGATGCCTCTCGAGTTTATGGCTTGGAGTTTGAACACATCCTTTCGCCCTACAACCTTAATTATATGGTCAATCACGATACTTTGATTGAGGAACATATTGCCGGCATTCCAGGGGATGTTTTTATTAAGGACTATTTACCCGAGTGCAGCGCTGCTGAAAAAGCCCAAATTGCCAAAGAGTACGTTAAGTTTAATGAGCGTTGTATGATACGTTTATTGGGAGACATGCGCGCCTACAATTATGTAGTGATTCCAATTCACGATTTCGATCATGTGATTTATAAGATTAGAGCCATAGATTTTGACCAACAATGCTTTGAGGGTAAACTTTCCGTCTATCGCCCTCAATTCTTTAAGGAGAATTACCCGCTGATGATTGTGATTAAGGACAAATTGAATCATGATTCCATTGTGCAATATAAAATTGAGGAACGCTCCATCGTATCTCGTAGATTGATCAACTCGGGCAATCGTATTGATTTTCTGGTCAATATAATGAAGAACGATCCGCTGACCATTCCGGAAAATCTAGAAAATCTAAAAAAAGAAATTTTTGTTTTCACAAAAGACGACGCATTTACAAAAAGTAAATCTATGGGTGAGTTGATGCAGGCCGCGTTTGATTATATGCGAAGGAATTATCAGAATGTCAGTTTAGGTGACTTGCTTTAATAGAATTGGTCCCCTTCAAACTCATCTTCGTCTGATTTACTCTCCTCATTCAGGTCTTTGTCAAAACCTTGTTCAGTGACAAAATCCTTATCGGGAGGGGTTTCCGGTACTTCACCATGGGAAAAAATTAGACTAGGGTAATCTTTGAGTATGCCTTTTTCGGTAATTTCCATCAATTCGATAAAAAAAGTCCAGAGATTGAGGAAATCGTAAACGTAGATTAGACGATTTTCATTTTCCGACAAAACTTTGTTAAGGGGTTTTTGGCTGAAGGATTCCGACCCTAATCCCATATCGAACAAAGACATTTCTTCTCCCTGATTCCAATTTTCATCAGAGCGGTAAAAGGAGGCCATTTCGTTTCCGGCGAAACCAAAGGACTGAGAAATCGCATCGTGCAGCTCTTCAAGTTTAGCGGTGGCTTTAATTTCAAAATCCCGGATAACATCTATTTCAGTATCCAAAATTGCTCGCATTCTATAGATCATATTAATTTCTGTTTGACATTAATTGTAATATAAAAAAAGATTGTGCACCAAATAGAAGCGCAGCTAAAATTAAATGTAATGGTTGAGAACTGAAGGGAAAATCGAGATAAAACATCAAAATACCGCTGAGTATCTCCAATCCTATCAATCCTAAAATTTGATTGAAGACCCTGAAATTAACTTTCATTTTTGACAACATCCAAAAGATTATTATGTGCACTCCTAAAACGAGCAGGGATAAAGTCCGATGAACATAAAATTTAATAGGTGCATTGTCAAGCCATTGCCCAGCGGGTTTATCCATTTGTAAATCGATAAATTGCCGGACTTGGGTTCCCACTCCAATCTGTAATAGAGTCAATAGCATGGCAAACCAAACCCAAACTTTTAAACTGGTTTTCCAGCGGATAGAAAACGTGTTTTTTTTACTTAAAAAAATCAAATAAACCAAGCCCAGTACAATTAGTAGCGCCATTCCCATATGCAGACTTATGCTATAGGGCGACAGATTAGAATCCACTACGGTTTTTCCCAACCAGGCTTGTAATGCCATTCCAAATAGAATCAAAATGGAAACGATAGGATAGGTGATGTTTTTTTTCCAGCTCCTAAAGGATAAAGCCGTCATGATCAAAACTGCCAGTCCTGCTAGTGCGCCCAACAAACGATTCAGATATTCAATCCATGTGTGGTAGACATTGAATAGGGCATAATCATGCTTAGTGTAGTAGTCCCAATTATCATTATCAAATGCATCTGACGATCTAAAGTTCTCATTGGCGACCCTGAGTTTTTCTTCCAAAATAATTACTTGACCTTGGGTGTATTGTTGGTCGGATTTCCAATCCAGTTGTGACCTTTCGGTTGGAGGAATCCAATAACCAAAACACTTGGGCCAATCGGGGCAACCCATTCCGCTTTCGGTCATTCTGACAATGGATCCGGCAGCAATGACCAAATAAACGAAGATTAGACTAATTTTTATGGAACTTATAAAACTATTCTCCATGTGCTTCCAGTCCTATTTCACTTCCTTTTTTTATCATCAAGGCAAAGGCGGCTTCGTATTCATTGGGAATCTCACCTTCCAATATGGCTTCTTTAATGGCTTCTTTGATGAGTCCTATTTCTTTGCAAGGTCTTAAATTAAAATGATTCATGATCATTTCTCCGGTCACGGGCGGTTGAAAATTTCTGACACGGTCTCTTTCCTCGACTTCTTTTATTTTTTGCCTTACAAGCTTAAAATTATTGTGATACCGTTTGAATCGGGTGGGGTTTTTGGTGGTAATATCGGCTTCACAAAGGGTGATCAAATCTTCTAAAATTTCTCCTGCATCAAAAACCAATCGTCTTACGGCAGCATCAGTAACTATGTCTTCTGCAATAATAATGGGTCTGGAACTCATCATCACCAGTTTTTGAACGTATTTAATTTTTTTGTTCAGGGGCATTTTAAGACGTTTGAAGAGTTTGTAGACCATTTTGGAGCCTACAAATTCGTGCCCATGGAAAGTCCATCCGATTTTGGGATGGAATTTTTTGGTTGGTGCCTTTCCTATATCGTGTAGCAGTGCCGCCCAGCGTAACCAAAGGTCTTGAGTATGCTGACAAATGTTGTCGACCACCTCTAGTGTATGATAGAAATTGTCTTTATGACGTTGACCTTCGATTTCCTCTATTCCTTTGAGTTGGACTAGTTCTGGGAGTATAAGTTCCAACAGACCATTTTGTTCCAGAATTAATAATCCATGGGAGGGTTCAGGTGTAAGCATTATTTTGTGTAGTTCCTCCACGATTCGCTCTTTGGAGATAATCGCAATCCGATGGGCATTTTCACGGATCGCTTTTAGGGATTGATATTCAATTTTAAAATTTAACTGGGCTGCAAACCTTATGGCGCGAAGCATGCGCAGGGGGTCATCTGAGTAGGTGACACCGGGTTCCAAAGGGGTTTTGATGATGCTGTTTTCGAGGTCTTCCAAACCGTTAAATGGATCGATGAGTTTTCCTTTGTCTTCTGCATTTAAGCTTACAGCAAGGGTGTTGATGGTAAAGTCCCTGCGGTTTTGATCGTCCTCCAAACGTCCCTTGGTGACTTGTGGATTTCGGCTGTCTCTGGAATAAGACTCTTTTCTTGCGCCTACAAATTCCAGACATAAATCCCGCCATTGAACCATGGCAGTGCCATAGGACTTAAATACCTGAACAGCTTGTGCACCAGGCAACTCTTTTTGAACAGCTTTAGCTAGTTCAATGCCCGACCCTATGGCTACTATATCAATGTCTTTCGCCTTTACCCTTCCAAGCAAATAATCACGTACAAAACCTCCAACCAAGTAGGTCTCTAGTGACAAATTGTTCGCGCAGCGAGCCAAGGTTAGAAATAATTCTTTATCAAGAACAGTATGGAAGTCTTTGTTTAGCATGATCAGGCCCTCAAAAGGGAGATTTCCCCTCTAGGTTCAATTTTTATGATTCGTGAAGGTTGGAGGTTGATTTTATCTGTGTCGATCTCAATAATATGGTCAACTCCAATTAGAATTTCCTGGGAAATATCTGAGAATTTATGAGGGTTTGGAGCACCGCTGATGTTGGCAGAAGTGGAAATCAATGGTTTTCCAAACGTCTTGATCAAGGGGGTGCAAAAGTGATGGTTTACGATTCTAATGGCTACTGTATTTCCTTGGGCAATGGCATTTTGTGCAATGCCTTTGGGGTTATTGTAAATGACAGTAGTTGGTCTTTGGTCATTGATGTAATAATCCAGTTTTTCGGGTAAATCATCGATGTGTTTTTGGAGCATCTCCAAATCAGCTACCATGCATACCATGGCTTTGCTATCGGGTCTTTTTTTTAAATCATAGACTTTGTCCACTGCCAAGGGGTTGGTGGCGTCACAAATTATGCCCCATATAGTGTCTGTAGGGGCAAGAAGTAGCCGACCGGCTTCCAGCATTTTGATGTTTTCTTCCATTGATGATACAAAAATAGGGCTTTCTCTCAGCTTGATCAATATTAAAATTCCTTAGAAAACAATTCACGCCAAAAAGGGATTAATATTTTAAGTATCTCTCTTTTTGAGATGTCGATAAAGCTAAACAAATACAATTCAACCATTTTGTGGAACCTTAACCATTGGTGTGCCCATTTTTTATTTTTTCCCGTAAAATGTTTTTCGATGTAAAAATGGGTGGATTTAATGACCTCTGCCTTGGTCATGATTTTGGTTTTTAAATTACTTCTAGATGATACGCCATGAGAGTGAAGGCATTCCCATTCGTTCAGTAGCACCCTAGTGAGTTTTTTTTCTGCAGCCCTTTTGGATAAATCTATGTCTTCGCAATACATCCAAAACCTTTCGTCCCAACCCCCAATAAGATCAAAATGTTCCTTGCGTATTAAAACAAAGGAACCAGAAATCCAATGCGGAAAGGCGATGGGATTTTTAGCCATTACCTTTTTGGTTTGGTCGGGATGGAAAATCAATCGTTCAAAATACCGCAGGAGTCCAGTACTATTCCAAACATTCGGAAAAATGCCATAGGGGTGGGTATTTTTTCCGCTTTCACTCAATTGTTTTATGGTGATCAAATGAAATTCGGGATGTTGATCGCAATAAGGGATCAAAGACTCCAAACAGTCTTTAGGCAGTCCGGTATCGGGATTGAGAAACAACAGCCAAGGGGTTGAAGTGTTTTGAGCTCCGATATTACAGGCCGCAGCAAAACCAGCATTTGTGTCGTTTTTAATCCAATCTACCCAAGGGAATTTTTCGACAAAGTCCTGCAATAGTCCATCTTTGGAAAGGTTGTCAACGACGATTACCTTTTTTGCCTTTTCTATTTGTTGGTCAAGACTCAATAAGCACCCCTCCAGTTTAGACCAAGAACGGTAGTTGACGATAACAATAGACAGATCGGACATATCTTAAAGATGCTAAACGGTTACATCATGTTCTCTCAGTGCGTTGTTCAAGGATGTTTTTTTATCGGTACTTTCTTTTCTTTGACCAATGATCAAAGCGCAAGGTACCTGATAGTCTCCCCCTGGAAAAGCCTTGGTGTAACTTCCAGGAATGACCACTGATCTTTCGGGTACCTCACCTCGGTATTCGATCGGGCTTTCCCCTGAAACATCAATTACTTTTGGAAC
>MDTG01422913.1_pt1 | contig 12515 bp, 3 predicted proteins | sample 811421 | NCBI WGS metagenome assembly MDTG01 (sample SAMN05326645, study PRJNA326480) | marine metagenome | isolation source: seawater | place: Pacific Ocean: South East | collected 2011 | reverse complement strand
TCGTCGTCGACGACGACTTTGACGACGCAAAAAAGCGTCGCAGAGGACGAGGTCCCCAAACCCGCCGTCGTCGATCTATCCTCGGCGGGAAAAACCGCGCTCGACGCGCGCGTGAACATCAAAGTCGACGATGGTTTTACAGACGACGAGACGAAGAAGATGGATCCCTCTCTGGAGGATTTGAAGACGTCCTTGAAGTCCGGGAAGACGGTCGTGAACGGAAAGGCGTTGGAGGAGGAGGAGGATGCTTCTTCCTCGTCGTCGTCTGAATCGTCGAAAAACAACAACAACAACGTGGAAGTCGAAGCCGAGAAGCTTCTGAAAGAGGCGAGCGAAGAGACGCGACGGTCTTTATCGTCTGAATCGTCATGGTCTCCCGCTGGTGGTGCTGCTGCTGCCGCGCAAAAGTCAAAATACGTCCCGATCACGACGTCGCGCTCGATGCGTTCGCTCTCGCCGACGGCGCAAAAGTATTTGAGACCGCAACAACAACAGTCGTCGTCGTTACATTCGGAGCTGACGTCTTCGGCTCGGTCTTTGTACGCCGGTCATAACGACGTCGACGCGCGTGGGTCGACTTTACCAAAGGCGTCGTCGTCATCTGGGACGTCGTCGTCACCGAAGACGACGACCTCTCTCGCGACCAAGTACGCGAGCATGTTCGGGTCGAGGTCGAGCGACGGCGCATCTTCGTCGTCGTCGTCGTCGTCGGGGAGGTTAGTCTCCGTCGCGCACCCGTATACTTTGTCGTCGGTTTCCAATCATGCGAACAATGGGAATCCGTTTTCGGTGTCGCACAGCGCGGTGAGGCCGGAAGTTGCCTCCATCATGCGCAGATTTGCACCCAAAGATGTTGGCGAAGCGAAGGCTGGAATGACTCAGGACGATTGCGACGAGATCAAGGAAGAGTTGGAAGACGTCAAAGACGAAAACAACACGTTGGAAGAGCGCGTCGCGATCGAGGAAGCGCAAAACAAAGTCGAGGAAATCGAGCAACAAATTCGCATCGCGGAACAAGAAAAGATGCTCACGGAAACCAAGTTGGACGCTATTCAACCGGAAACGCCGCTGACGAAAACCGAGTTGGAGAGTAAGTTGGACGCGTTGACGAAAAAGTTGGAAGCGATAAACGCTCAAAATGAAATCATGACGGAGCAAACGGAAGTGTTGAACGCGATGTCGAAGATGTCCTCGACCTCATCGGAGTACAAAAAATTGGAGGACAAAATGAACGAGTTGAACGAAGCGTCGGAGACGGTGAAAGCGGACGCCGCGGGGGTGCCGCAACCGGACACCTCCGAAGCCGAAGAGTTAGCCTCTCAGATCGAAGAGTTGCAAGCCAAATTGGAAGAAGCTGAAAACGCGTTGGAGGACAAAGACGACGAGTTGGACCAAACGAAGGGGCAAATCGATGAGGTGTATTCCGACTACAAGAACGCGAAGGACGACGCCGAGAACTACAAAGACGACGTCGAAGACTTGTCGAAGCAATTGGACGACGCGAATGCGGCGATTTCTTCGGGAAAAGTCGCAATCAGCCAAGTACAAAGCGAAGCCGCGCAGTTGAGCTCCGAGAATGAAGTGTTAGAGGCTGAGAATTCGCGTTTACAAATGCAGTTGTCCACCTACGACGCGGAAAAGCAGAAGTTGATCGAAGAGATTCAAACGCTCGGTCAAACGGTCGACGAGATGGACGAAAGGCAAGCTAAGTTGGCGGAGTTGGACTTGATCAATAAGAAGATTTATTTGATCAAACAAGCCAACACCATGAGTGAGGTGTTCAAGCTTCAAGAGGAGAATTTGCAACACCAAGCCGAGGAAATCGAAGCCGAGAAGGAAAATCTGGATTCCACGGGCACGCCGTACACAAACAAAGCAGCGACGGTCGAGGAAATCGATGAAGCCATCGAAGGATCGAAAGAAGTGCTCAAAGAGGTCATCGATGACCAAGACGCGGGCGATGGAGACCTCGCGACGGCGGCGGAAGACAGCGAAAACGAGGTGCAAACGGTGTTGAAGTCTGAAGTGTCGTTCCCGACATCAGATTCGAGCTCGACTGTTTCGAGTTACACATCTTCCCCTACCTCATCGTCGTCGTCGTCGTCGTCGTCGTCTTCCTCTTCGACGACAACTTCGTCTTCTTCGAGCAAAAACGACGATTCGAGCGGTATCTTCTCCAGCGGCGACGAAGACGAAGTTGAAGTTCCAGTTGGTACGCCGCCCGCGGTCGCGGACGCCTTGACAAATGCGAACGAAGATAAAGCCATCGTGACGACTTTGAAGAATCGGGATACGAGTAGTCTCGTTGATCTCAACGATCCAGTCGTTGAAGTCGACGTCAGCGCGTCCAAAGGTATCGATGTTATTCATAAATCGGAAGTGAGCGGCTCCGGCAAAACGGGCGAGTCGTACCGGGTGACAGAATCGGAAAATGACATCGCCAGCGCGTTGCTCGCCGTCGACGAAGGCAACGCCATCGAAACGTCGTTTGTTTTAAATGGTGTCAACGCGGCGAACTTTACTGCGGAAGATGAAATTGACGCGAAGAAGGTCTTTGCCGAGGCTTTTGACACCACCCCGGACAACATCATCTTCGTGTCCCTTCACGATTACGTGCCTGGCGAAGAAGCAACATTGGCGAAAGCGCCGAAGAAGAACGTCGAGGATGTCAAATCGAGAGCAAAAGAAGCCGTTTTGAGAAGCCGGTCTATCGCGAGGCACGCCGCCGCACTTGGCTTGGCGCAAACCACGCCCAAACTTGGCGCTTCGTCTTCCAAAGGCGCGCCGAGAAAGGTGCTCAAAGAAAAGACAAACGACGACAACAACCGAGACTACTTGAACGAGTACATCAAGAGAGTGAAAGCGAAGAAAGAGGCGAGTTTGAACGCTGCCGTGACGAACCGAAAGAGCACTGCGAATTCGTTCGCGATTCCAACGACTTCGATGAAATCCTCCTCCTTGATGAAGACGTCTTTGACTAGCAACAAGAAGAAGGATCCTCCCTTCTCGGCCTCCATGGTAGGGTCACCGAGTTCAAAACCCATGGCGACGCCCAAAATCCTCGCGACATCCACCGTCGAAGAAGCGATGACATCAACCGATGCAACTGCTGAAGCTGCGACTAAAATCCGTATGGTTGTCCTGACTGAGGACGTCGACGCAAAAGAACTTCTCATCGCTGAACGCTTCTCTGACCCGGAAATCGTCGCCGCGGTCGTCGCTCGACTCAAAGCAACCGGCGCTCCGGCATTGGCTAAGGATATCGGGGTCACCTTAGTCGAAGAACGCAAGAACAAATATGACGAATACTTTAGCTTCCTTCCGGAATCGATGCGCAACGCCATCCACTGGGTCTGCAACAAAATCGAGTTTGCCTTCGAAGGCGTCCGAGACTGGCTCATGAGCACGCTTGGCATGTCACTCGGCGAAGCCGATGGGGTCACCGGTGCCATTATTGGTGGTTTAATAGTTATTATTGTATACTTGTTCTTCCGGACGGTGTACCGACGGTTCGTTCGATATCGATTAAGAGAGACTAGAAGAAGTAACGGTAGTTATGGGAGAGGAAATAATGACGAGAGCAGGCCGTTATACAGAGAAAGTTCAGAAACGATAACCACGAAAGGTGGTCAAATTAATCGAGAGTACTCCTCCTCTCAACAATACGGAACGACCCCGCCGGTCAGTAGAGGGTATTACGGCGCCGGCGCCGGCCCGGGTAGACGATAAAGGCTGCGAAAGGCAGAAGAGACGAATATTCGAGACTTTATGCATCCTCACACGAAAAAATACGATAGAATAATCCGAGAACTTTTAATACATCTTTATACACAGACAAACCACACGCGAGACTACGGTATCCCCTTTGTGACAGAATATCCTCCGTTCGAATTTTTAAGGGGACACTGTTTTCCTCCTCCCGTATTATTATTATTAAAAAGTGAAGCCCTTTTTTGAGGGGTACAAACGAAACTGTTCTTTTTTAGTACGTAGTATTTGTGTAAAATTGAGTCAGCACTGCGCATTCAAATTTCCCCATTCTCTTCTTTAGAGCGAGCGCGCGCGCGTTGAAAAAAAGCACCGTCGTCGTGGCACCCGGCACTTTCACACGAAGACATAATGGCGACGTATTTCTCCGAAATCGGCAAGTCCATCTCTAATCTCCTCACGAAAGATTTGAAATTGGTGGACAAAATAACAGTGACGAACGACGGCGCAAAATCTGAAACGTGTGTCAACACGAGCGCGTCGTCCTTGACGCACAAAACGACCATCACTCGAGATATCATCGATGGTATCAAAGCTGATATCGTTTTAGACGCGAACGCGCGCTCGGTGTCGACGACGTTGACGGCAAACGATGTCATTTTGAACGGGTTGAAAGTTGATTTGAAGACTGGGAATTTGACAACCATTTCAGAGGTGAAAGCGAACGTCCTCGAAAAGGCGAGCTTACAATACAAGACCGGAGGGATGGGAATGAAATGCGAAATGCCGTTGATATCTCCGAATACGGTATCTCTTAACGTGTGCTCGGACATTTTGGGCAGCGGAACGTCAGTTGGTGTGGATGGAACCTTAACCACATCCGGACAAGTGCAGTCGTACGGCGTCGCGTTGCAAAAATGTCAAGGCGATGCGACGTACGCGGTTGCCGCCGATAACGGTCTTGACCGGTTAAAGTTTGGAATGAGCACGAAATTGAGTTCGGATATGAACGGAGCAATCGAGTGCGTCGTTGGGAGAAGCTCAGGGAGTTTGGCGTATGCCGTTGGGTTGCAAAACTCGAACACCGGGGCGCGCGCAGTGTATAACAGCCAAGGTACGGTGGATTTGGCGAAGGAGGTGTCGATTTGCGACGGCACCAAGGCGAATGTTGTGGTACAAGCACACTTGGCGAGCAAGACGTACAAGACTGGGGTTGCGTTTGATATCAAAGCGTAGAAAATGAAAAGAAGAGAGTGAGAGGGTGTGTTTTTATATTTATCAGAAAGGAAGATTTGTTTTCTTCTTCTATTATAATGTCATCTTCGCGCGGGATTCGCTAATAAGTATTTATGCGTCACGCGCAACGACGACAAGAACATTTGTTATATAACAACGATATATATTATATATACAATTGCAATGCTAGTAAAACGTACCTTTTTGATGCGCGTGGCCAGAATAATCTTCCACAGACTCTCGGGCTTTTAATTCGACCAGACGCGTCGCCCTTACCACATCTGCTTCGTTCTCGTACTCCTCAGCTTGCTTATCGATCTTATCGAGCACAGGCGTACGCTTCTTCGCTTCCGGAGCGGTTAAACTCCCACCCGATAACGTTTGCATGAGACTTTCTAGATCCGAGTTAGTGGATTGTACGGACGCTTGAGAGTCAGTCAGGTGAAGCGCCGAAACATTTGCGCCTTGCTCTTCGTTCGCGGCAGCGACCACGGAAGGATAAAGGGACCCACTTCGTTGTTGCTGCATGGCCAACAGACTCTCCGACATATTGAACGAAACTTTCGAGTTGTTGTGCATTTCTGTAATGCTTTCCATGCTCAGTTCCGTCCTCATAACCCCGTCTTCATCCTTCAAATAATGCACGGGAAATGACACCTTATCGTCCTCGGGTTTCGCAATCATCTCTCTGCCACGAGTGACGGTGGAAAGTTCGTAAACGTCGCTCACCGCTCTCGTGACTGCCCTCCAAGGTGATTTTGCGTTATCTTTACCCATCAAGCCTTTCTTTCTACCCCATCTCGCGATCGATTCGGACAGTTGAGCTTGCGCCGATCGCTCGTGTTCTCTCGCTTCATCCAATCGACGTTTGGTCACAATCATTGCTTCAGTCACCTCTTGTATTTCTTGTTCCATAGTACTTTGCGCAAAATATAAAGCATCATCGTACGCTCTGTCCGCGGTTCGCGCGTAGGATTGCGCTACCTCTAAAGTCGTCTCGCAAATTTTCGCGTCCAAGTTGGCCGTTTCTGATTTCTCCCTCGCTTCTCGTTCCGCGTGAAAGGCTTCATAAAATTTCGAGATACCTTTTATGATTTGCTCTTCGCACTCGGCTAATAAGTGTCTAGTGGAAGATTCCAACGCGTTCAGTTTGGCAAAGTGTAACGAAATTGGCGCGTTCATGGCTTGTTCGGCGCGATTGTGCGCGACAAATGCCGCTCGAGCGTCGTTGTTCAACGCGCGCGAATTCTCTTCGTCTTTTGGCTCTGGGCGATGTCTAGAGCCTTCATCCAGAGCTCTTTGTAATCGGTTCCCTAAAGCAGCGTATGCTAACGATAACGCCTCGGACGCTTTCATTGCTCTCGTGACGAACTCTTTCGTTTTGGAGTTGACTTCAACGACTGTTTCTTCAGTTAATTCATTAATCGCGTCTTTGAATGTCATCATCGCGCCATTGCGTCGTTTCTTCCATAAGACCAGAGCGGCTTTGGATGTTTCGAAATCACCGACGGCTTTAGCCAATGCGACGTTCATGTTTGTTCGAATTTCTTGCGCACGTTCTAAACGATTTTCGGCCGTTTTCAAATCTTCGTGCGCTAACTCTTTCCTTTTGGTGGCAATCTCCAAGACTTTTTGCCTACGCTTCAATTTTTCCTTCACGACAGTTTCTCTTGTCATGGTATCTTTCACCGCTTGCATGGCAGATTGTAACGTCCATTTCGCACTGGAGTGCGCTAAACGCGACTTTTCCAACTCTGCTCTTGATAACGCGGCTTCAGCGTCACCGGTTCTCGCCCAGTGCGTTAAAATAGTCAAAGCGACGGGTTGTTGTCTTTCTCCCGGAGGAGACGTCGACGACGCGAGCATCGTGGACTTGTTGTTTGGAGATGAAGCACCACTCGCGGCTGTAGAGGTGCTTGGTTCGTTATTTTCGATTTTCTCTAAAAAGTTGTGGAGCAAGTTGGCGATTCGTTCGCCGTCGTACACGAATGGCCTTTCTTCTCCTTCCTCCTCTGGAATGTCCATCGTTTCCATGCTTCGCCTTCGTCCTGTCCTACCTTTGCGAATTTCCTCTCTCAAATCTTCAATTTCCGGTTGCAACTCTTCTCGAGTAATTCCAGCCGATATGATCAATTCCACTAACTTTTTCCTACTCTCGTTCGAGTTCACCCTTAAACGTTCCGTCTCGCTTTCCGCGGCTTGCAATCGCGCGTGCAACACCTCCGATCGCGCTCTTTGTGTGCTCACGGAAATACCGTGAAACCAATATTCTTCTTCCTCGTCATCTTCGTCTTCAAAGCTACCTTTTTTGGTCTTCATGTCTTCATTTTCAAACATTTTCGCGACGTCGATATCTTCCGACGAGAACGAATTATCCACGTTCATGCCGCCTTTAGCGTTGTTGTTACTTCTCAGCGTTTTATTATCACTGATCCCTCTCTTCCCATTCGCAATCTCCTCCGCTAATTCCTCGCTATCTCTCTTACTCCCTCGAAACAAACTGGTCGACCAGTGTCTCGTTTTCTCCTCTTCCTCTTTCTCTATCAAAGAATCGTTTCCCATGACTCCCACTAAATCCGCCGCGAACGATATCCGTTTGGCCCTTTTACCGGGCGACGGCGGCAATCGAGAAAACGCGTTGTCTTCGCTCCTTCTCTCTGGGCTGCTCGCACCGCTCGTCTTCGCGCTCATCTCTTCTATCGAGTTGTTGTTGTTATTTGCGGAGTGGTGCACTCGAGACAGGTCGATCTGCAGAGTGTTCGCGTTCGCGGTCTTCAGCCGACTACTACTCGTCGAGGGCGCTTCTGTATTTAAGGTTTCTCTTAAACTCACTGCGTTCGTCAAGAGAAACTCGTAGTTCGGTGACGGTGGCGGCGTTTGATTTAGCCCCGCGATTCGATCTTGCGACGCGGATTTCAATATTCCTCGTCTCTGTTGCTGTTCTTGCTGTTGATCCTGTTGCTCCCGTCGCGTCGACGCCTGCGCGGGCGCGTCGCGTTGATGATCCGACGAGGGTTGATTGGAAACCGTTGTCGAAACCGTCGTCGCGCGTGACTCGCGACGCGACGACGCCACGGGCGATAACGCGACGTAATCCCTTTGCGACGACGGCAAACGATGCGAGTAATGCGCCTCCGCCTCCGCCCCAGCCTCGGGAAGCCCTTCCGAAGAGGACGGCGCAGAGACGCACGCGCCCATGATTTGGATAAAAAAATGGAGTTTTGGGTTTTGTAAAAATGCACATTTGTAAACAACAACCGCGTCGTTCGTCGCGTGACATCGCGATGTACTCTTTCGAATGAAGGCAGCACTAACTAATACAAAAGAAGAATATTCATTAAAACTTAGCCTCTAAACTCACGTCGACAACGGCTCTTTTCTCAAGCGCGATGAGAATGGGCGCGGGCAAAGACTTGGATTCATTCGCATCGACTTCGCTCGCGGCGACGAGTTCCGCAGCCGCCTTGCGAGCGCTTTCGAGCAAGTATAAATCCGTCGCCAAACTCGCGTGGAAGAGTTCAACGCTGTTACCGGATTGTTTAGAACCCCATAAATCGCCGGCTCCTCGAAGTTGTAAATCCGATTCGGCAACGCGGAACCCGTCGTTGGTTTTTTCGAGGACCGCAAGGCGGTCGCGCGCGCGCTCCTCGCGGTCTTCGTCCGGGTTCGGTGTATTTAAGAGGAAGCATCGAGATTGTCGAGAGCCGCGACCGACGCGGCCACGGAGTTGGTGTAAAGCGGCGAGACCGAAACCACCGGAGCCGCCTCCACCTGAAGCGTCGATGACGATGAGGGACGCGTTTGGGACGTCCACACCAACTTCGACCACGGAAGTGGCGACGAGACACTGCGTTTCGCCCAAGGCGAAGAGATCGAGTGCGGTTTGTTTCTCCTCCGAAGAGAGTTGACCATGTAACAGACCAAATTTGACGTTTGAGAGTTTTAATTTCAATCGCTCGAATTCTTCCTCAGCGCCTTTGGTTTGGTTCTTTTCTGTGTCCTTGTCCGAGACGTAGCGCAAGATAACGTACGCTTGACCACCTCTTTGCGTCTCTTCTTGAATGGCTTCGAACGCGACTTCGTGTTCTGGAGGGTCGAGAACTTTCGTCCAGATTGGCAAACGACCAGCTGGCTTCTCTTCAATAACGGATAATGCCATCTCACCGAATTTAGTCATCGCTAACGTTCGAGGAATGGGTGTCGCGGACATAGTCAACATGTGCGGCGGCTCGCCGCCTTTCGAGAGGAGTTTCGCGCGTTGGTTGACGCCAAATCGGTGCTGTTCATCGACGACGGCTAAACCGAGCGATTTGAACTTGACATTTTCGTTGATTAAGGAGGTTGTGCCGACAACGATAGAAATCTCGCCAGACTCAATCTTCTCGTAAATGAGTTTTAACTCTTTTTGCTTTGTGTTCCCAGTGATGATTTCACACTTTGGAGCATCCGGACCCATTTCTCGCAACAAGTCTGACAAGGTTTTGTAGTGCTGGTTGGCTAAAACTTCCGTCGGGGCCATCAGAGCACCTTGATGTCCCGCACCCACAGCTGCAAGTAGCGCCAACGCTGCGACGACGGTTTTTCCACACCCGACGTCGCCTTGGAGTAAGCGCAACATTGGCACCGGACCAGCCATGTCGGTTAAAATCTCCTCCAACGCTTGGTCTTGAGACCGCGTCAAGGAAAACGATAACTCTTTGCGAAGTTGGTCGCACAAGTGCGTGGAAACGATAGAAATGCCTTCCTTTTCGCCTTCGCCTTCGTTCTCTCCGGCTAACGATTGTAAACGTTTACGTTCACCCATTAATTGAATTTGTAAAATCAAAAGCTCCTCAAATGCTAAGCGTTCTCTCGCACGAGCGACTTGTTCCACCGTTGCCGGCGCATGAATGCTCGTGATAGCTTCCGCGTGCGAGACGACCTGCAACTCTTTTAATAACGCGTTTTCTTTACCCAAGGAGACTTCCAACGGATCGCCTTTGAGTTTCTTCAAGAAAAACTCAAGTGCGCGAGGGATAGCTTTGTGCCACTCTTCGTTTGTCATGGACGCTTTCTTGGCATACGTGGCGACAACTTCGCCGGCTTCGCCGATTGGCGTGACTTCTTGAGGATCGGTAAGAATTTTCGCGGACTCGATGGAAAATTTAGAACCGGTAAAATTGCCCAACGTTCCTCGCACTTTTACAATCGCGTCTCGTGTCAACGAATTCTTGACATCTTTGGTCAAGTATTCCCAAATTTTCACTTTAAAATGTTGCGCACTTTTACCCCATCCTTCCTCGGAGGTAGCGGATTCGGTATTTTCCGTATCAATCATTTCCAACGTGATCACGTTCGGTTGTCTCGACCGCCCTCTAGTGAATGGTGCCACTTGGACATCGACGACACGGCCGAGTAGTGAAACTGCCGTTCCCGGTCGTAAATCGTTGGACATTGGAGAATACTCTTGGTATTTTCGTGGACAGACGCGTAGAATAGCCTCCACCGTGTCCACACCTTCGGTTTCCAACGCTTTCAAAGTTTTTTCGTCCAATTCGTACGAAGACCCCGCGCCAAACGCCTCTCTAATAGGCGTCTCTTTCCATGCATCTATATCGTAGCGAAGCGCCTCGAGATCTTTATCACTCTCGTCCGTAGTGGAAAGCTTTGCAAAATCGAGAGTGGGTGGTGCAAATCCATTGATTGGATCACTTTGCGCCCAAAACGGTCGTTTCAACCGGCTCCTGGTTTTCGCCTCCTCGGATTCTTCTTTATTTTGTTGCTTCAAGTTATACATGATTGAAGAAGAAGAATCGTTGTCTTCGCCATCAAAATCATCGTCTCCGCCAAAGTCTTCACTGCTCATGGCCCGGACGTTTTCCCACGCGTCGACGGCATCTGCGATACCACCAGTAGACGTTCTCGTCGTACCTCCCGAAAACCAAGGTTGATTGGGCGGCGCGCTCGTCGTCGTCGCGGCGGCGATTTGCCTTTTCAAAGACCCCGCACCCGGATCGCCCAGAGAAAATGAATACGACTCTAACAATCCTACTTTATCCTCCGAATATCGGGTGTTTGATTTCTCGTTATCTATTAAGAGCTGGTGAATGATTCTGGAAAGCACTTTAACGTCCGTAAACGCCCGGTGCATCATGTCGCCTTCGTTCATGGTAATCGAGTAGTGTTCTCTCAAAGCGTCCAAGGTGAATTTCGTGTTTCCCGATTTCTTCAACACGGATCGAGATAAAGGTAAAGTGTCTAAAAACCGCCAATGCGAAGGCATTTCGCGTCCTAATCTCCAATATTCTCTCTGTAGAAATGAACTGTCGAACTGTCTCGCGTTGTGTGCGGCTAACAAAACTTCGCCGCTATACTTCCCATCCTCTTTATTTTTCAATCGAGCGGCTTCGATGAACGCTTCGAATCGTTCGGCAGCCATTTGAAAACTCGGAATGTCTGGCGCGGAAACCATCGCGTTCGTAATGCCGGTGAGTTTTTGCACGTGCGAAGGTATAGAAAACCTTCCAGGGTTGACTAAAGTTTGGAAGTTTTTGATGTCTTCAGTTCCGTTCGAGGACGAGGACATGTCGTACAAATTCATGCACGCGATTTCAACGATGCGGTCGCGTTCTTTCGATAACCCGGTCGTTTCTAAATCAAACACAATGACCGTGGGCATTTTCTTATCTTTTGCGGGTACGTCTTTGATGGGTTTATGTTGTTCTTTCGATAACGTTTCTTTCTCCACGGTTGAAGAGGACAACACCCCATTCTTTGGAGAAGGAGCGCTTTTCGTTCTCTTCACGCTCGTGGGCGGCTGCCATCCGGCAACTCGAGTACCATTTCCATCACTCGTGCTGCTTTCTCTTCCACTCATACTTCTCTCGTTTGCGTTAACTTCTGCCATCACAATCGGCAACGCCCCTCGCATGTTTATCAACATTCTCTCGCGTTCGTTGGCTGGTAGCTGTCCGTACAAAACTCCATCCTCTTTCATTCGACGCACGATGGAACTCGATTTCAACGAATTCTTCACCAACGCGTCTTCGCTTAAACGCGTCAATTGCGAGGTTAAAAACTGTTGAAAGTTGGCAAACTTTTTCCCTCTCGCGTTCGCACACCCCGTCTTTATTTCGTAGCTCAGGCCTTTTTCCAGAGGATCGATGACGAGACTCTCGAGACTTTGAACGGACGACGACGACGACGACGAAGATGGTGTTGTCGACGCATCTTTCGCCGAGGAGGACGCCGAGGCGGAGGACGACGACGACCTCGCCCGCGACGCGCCGGGGACGACGACGACGCCGGCGGTCCTCCTCACGACTTGGCTTCTCGCCGCCAAAGACGACGACGTCGACATCATCATTCTTCGCAAAGCTCTTTCGCGCATGCAAAAAAAGCAACACACACGCACAAAAACACGTAAAAAAAACTCTTTAAAAACTTAACTCTTTTCTTTTGTAGTAAAAAGAGGACGACGACGACGTTGGTCTTCCGCGGGGATCTCTCTCTCTCTCTCTCTCTCTCTCTCTCTCTCTCTCTCGTCGTCGTGGTGGAGGTGGTGGTCTCTCGCGCGCTCTCGTCTCTACTCT
>MDTG01422698.1_pt1 | contig 12516 bp, 12 predicted proteins | sample 811421 | NCBI WGS metagenome assembly MDTG01 (sample SAMN05326645, study PRJNA326480) | marine metagenome | isolation source: seawater | place: Pacific Ocean: South East | collected 2011 | reverse complement strand
TATTAAAAAGCTTAAGCTTTTTTGTTGCAGTGTCTTTGATCATTTATTTTACTCATAAGTAAATGCGGATTTAAAGCTATCCAAAGCTTCAAGTGTCTTTCCACATCCTTTTACAACACAAGTTAATGGCTCTTCAGCCAAAATAACAGGGATGCCAGTCTCCTCCATGAGTAAGCGATCTAAATTTCTAAGCATGGCGCCACCACCAGTTAAAACCATAGCTGTTTCTGAAATATCTGCACCTAATTCTGGAGGGGTTTCTTCAAGTGCAGATTTAACCGCACTTATTATCTGTTGGAGTGGCTCGCTTATAGACTCCAGTATCTCATTACTACTTATGGTAATTTTTCTAGGTAATCCCTCCGCTAAGTTTCTTCCGGTAACTTCCATTTCAATCAAATCAGTCATTGGGAAAGCGCTACCAATTTGTTTTTTTATTTTTTCCGCTGTTGGTTCTGAAATTAAGGTCCCATAATTTCTTCGCATATACTCAATAATAGCTTGATCTATTTTATCTCCACCAACTCGCGCCGAACTTGCATAGACAATACCTCCAAGAGATATGACACCAACTTCAGTGGTCCCACCTCCAATATCAATTACCATAGACCCTGTAGCTTCATTCACTGGTAAACCTGCACCAATTGCTGCAGCCATTGGCTCTTCAATTAAAAATACTTCTTTTGCTCCTGCACGCTCAGCAGATTCTCTTATAGCCCTTCTTTCTACTTGAGTGGCACCGTAAGGAACACAAATAACTATCCTAGGATTTGGGGTAAACCAATTCATACTATGAACTCGGCTTATGAAATATTTAATCATTTCCTCAGTAATGTTAAAGTCAGCAATTACACCATCTTTCATAGGCCTAATAGCTTGTATGTTTTGTGGAGACCTTCCAAGCATTATTTTTGCTTCAGAGCCAACAGCTAATAAAGCTTTTTTAGTAAAAGGACCGTTTGGCCCTTCTTCATGCCTAATTGCAACAACTGATGGCTCATCAAGAACAATTCCTTTACCTTTAGAAAAAATTAAAGTGTTGGCAGTTCCTAAATCAATTGCGATATCATTATCGACTAAATTTTTAAATAGTTTGTTAAACATAATGTTGATATGATTCGTATTTTAATAAATTTTCAAAAGTGGATAGAAATTCTTTACTCAATCCTATGTATAATAAATAATTATAGTCGTTTTCTTACCAACTTACTTAAATATTTCACTATGACAATTAGCAAAAATGATATTAAAAAGATTGCTTATTTAGCACGAATCAAAATTTCGCAAGAGGAGTCTATTTTACTTGAAAAAAAATTGACAAGTATTATAGATTTAATTGATGAAATGCAAAAAGTAAATACTGATGGTGTTGAACCAATGTCTCATGCACTTGATGTTAATCAACCTTTAAGAAAAGATAATATTACTGAATTAGATTTAAGAAAAAAAACTATGCCACTTGCTCCCGAAGTAGATAAATCCTTATTTATCGTCCCTCAAGTGATTGAATAAGATAATGTTAAATTTATCTTTAAAAAAACTTTCACAAAAATTGAGTGATAAAAGTTTTTCAAGCCAAGAATTGACAAAATTCTTTTTAGAACGAATAAAAGAACATAATAAACAATTGAATGCTTTTATCACTATTGATGAAGCAAAATCCTTGTCAATGGCAAAAAAAGCAGATGAAAAAATTGCTAAAAGAGAGCATGCTCCTCTCACTGGAATTCCTATTGCGCAAAAAGATATTTTTTGTTCTGAAGGTTGGAGAACGACGTGCGGTTCAAAAATGCTACAGAACTTTGTTTCCCCATATAATGCGACGGTTATCCAAAATTTTAATGATATCAACGCCGTTAATTTAGGTAAAACTAATATGGATGAATTTGCAATGGGATCATCGAATGAAACCTCATATTTTGGAATAGTTAAGAATCCTTGGAACCTTGAATGTGTTCCGGGAGGAAGTTCAGGAGGAAGCGCTGCTGCAGTAGCAGCGAGGATGGCACCAGCCGCAACAGGAACTGATACTGGTGGTTCTATAAGACAACCAGCATCATTATGCGGATTCACAGGATTGAAACCTACTTATGGCTTAGTATCTCGTTATGGCATGATTGCATTTGCCTCAAGTCTTGATCAAGCAGGGCCAATGGCTATAAGCGCAGAAGATTGCGCCATGTTGCTAAATATTATGGCTTCATATGATTCTAAAGATTCTACAAGTATTGATCATGAAAAAGAAGACTATACAACTAAACTTAATAAATCTATTAAGGGTTTGAAAATAGGTATTCCAAAAGAATTTTTTGGAAATGGTCTGGATACCTCTGTCCAAAAAATTATTGAAAATGCATTGGATGGGTATAAAAAATTAGGAGCAGAATTAGTCGAGATTTCATTACCAAACTCAGATCTGTCTATTCCAGTTTACTACGTCATTGCCCCTGCAGAAGCATCTAGTAATCTTTCTCGTTATGATGGAGTTCGTTATGGATATCGTACCAAGGAATACGATGATTTAATGGATATGTATTTTAAGACCAGACAAGAAGGTTTCGGAGAGGAGGTTAAACGAAGAATTCTTATTGGTACCTATGTATTAAGTGCTGGTTATTATGATGCTTATTACTTGAAAGCTCAAAAGATTCGCCGGTTAATATCTGATGATTTTAAACAAGCATTTAAAAAATGTGACGTTATAATGGGTCCCTCAGCACCTTCAATTGCTTTTGGTGCTGGTGAAAAAAAAGAAGATCCATTAGCAATGTATCTTCAGGATATTTATACAATATCAACTAATTTAGCGGGTTTACCAGCTTTAAGTATTCCAGCAGGCTTAGTAAATGGTTTACCTGTAGGCCTCCAATTAATTGGAAACTACTTTGGTGAAGGAAGTTTGTTAAATATTGCTCATCAATTTCAACAAAATACTGACTGGCATCTTAGGACACCAAAGGGGATCTCCTAGTGAATTGGGATATTGTTATTGGTATTGAGACGCATGTGCAACTCAAAACTAAAACCAAACAATTTTCAGGTGCTTCTACCTCTTTTGGAAATGAACCTAATTCACAAGGATGCCTCGTAAGTTTAGCTTACCCCGGAGTTTTACCAGTTTTAAATCAAGAGGCGGTAAATTGCGCTATAAAATTTGGATTATCTATTGACGCAATAGTAAATAAAAAATCTATCTTCGCAAGAAAGAATTATTTTTATCCTGACTTACCGAAAGGCTATCAAATTAGCCAATTTGAATTACCAATAATAGGAGAAGGAAAACTATCAATCTTGATAGGTAATCACACTAAAGATGTAAGAATTTTAAGGGCTCATCTTGAGGAGGATGCTGGTAAATCGTCTCATGGTGTATTACAAGGTAAATCAGGTATAGATTTAAATCGTGCAGGGACGCCTTTACTTGAGATAGTTACCGAGCCAGATATGAGCTCAGCGGAAGAAGCAGTTGCTTATGCGAAAAAATTGCATGATTTGGTTCAATGGATTGGTATTTGTGACGGCAACATGCAAGAGGGTAATTTTCGCTGTGATGTAAATGTTTCTGTTAAGAAAAAAGGCTCAGATATCCTTGGTACAAGAAGAGAGATTAAAAATTTAAATTCTTTCAAATACATTAAACAAGCTATTGATTATGAGGTGAACTGGCAAATAGAAACTATAGAAGATGGAGGGGTTATAGAACAATCTACTATTTTATTCAATCCAGATACAGGAGAAACAAAGGCGATGCGCTCTAAAGAGGAGGCGAATGATTACCGTTATTTTCCTGACCCAGATTTATTACCATTGATAGTAACTGATGAAGATATGCGCACTATTAAAGACTCTTTACCTGAATTACCCTCCGAGATGCAAAGTAGATTTGTAAAGGATCTTGGACTTTCTTTGTACGATGCATCTGAAATTACATCTAATAAAGACGTTGCCGATTACTTTATTGGTATGATAAACGCAAGGGCATCAGCAAAGTTATCAGTTAACTGGATCGTAGTTAATTTATTTTCAAGACTCAATGACGAAGAAATTAACATCCTTGATAGTCCAATAACTTTTGAAAAGTTAGCTAATTTGATTCTAAAAATAGAAGATCAAACTATCTCCAATAATGCAGCTAAAAAAGTTTTTGAAGTGCTATGGAAAAATCCTGAAGAGAGAGTTGAAGAGCTAATTGAAAATATGGGGCTTAAACAAATCTCAGATAGCTCTGAAGTAGAGGGCCTTGTTGATGACGTTTTAAAAAGCAACGCTGCTATGGTAGATGAATTTAAGTCTGGTAAAGAAAAAGCATTTAACGCCTTGGTCGGTCAAGTAATGAAAGCCTCAAAAGGTAAGGCAAATCCATCGCAGGTAAATGAGATACTTAAGAAAAAATTGTCTAACTAACCCCATATTCTTTTCGATATTCTTTAATAAATTTCAATTCATTCTTAAAAGTATTTTGACTTGCAAGGTATTCAATAATATTGCCTAAAGTTATTATTGATAGAGTTGGAATATTAAATTTGTCCGATACATCTTGAGTAGCCGATACATTACTTACCCCTTTTTCTTGCCTATCAATAGCTACAATAATTCCACATGCATCTCCATCATGGCTGTTTATTATAGATACAGCTTCATTGATGGAGGTCCCCGCTGAAATAACATCATCAATAATAAGGACTTTACCGTGAATGGGAGATCCTATTATTATCCCTCCCTCTCCATGATCCTTGATTTCTTTTCTATTGAAGGAATAAGGAATATTTATATTATGTTCCATTAATGCAATAGCTATAGAACTTACAAGAGGGATACCCTTATAGGCAGGACCAAAAATCATATCAAATTCAATATTGCTTTCAACAATGATCTGAGCATAATATTTACCGAGTTCACGTAAACTTTCTCCATCGTTGAAGTTTCCAAGATTAAAAAAATACGGACTTTTTCTGCCAGCTTTAGTAGTAAATTCTCCAAATTGAAGAACTTTCTTTTTAATGGCTAAATTAATAAAAGATGGTATGTTGTAAGTCATATTTTTTAATTTCAAATTTATGAAGATTATAACCTTAAATTTAAATGGAATCCGTTCTGCTTGCCGAAAAGGTTTCCTTGAGTGGATTCAATTACAGCAACCAGATTATATATGCCTACAAGAATTAAAGGCTCAAGAAGCAGATCTGTCCTTAGAAATATTAAAACCAGAAGGGTATGAAGGTTTCTTTAGTTATGCCCAAAAGAAGGGTTATAGTGGAGTTGGCATTTATTCAAAAAATACCCCCTTACGATATAAAACCAATACAGGTATTCTATCTATTGATGATGAGGGGCGTTACATAGAGCTTAATTTTAAAAATTTTTCAATTTTATCCCTTTATCTTCCTTCGGGATCAAGTGGAGATGAGCGACAAAACTTTAAATATAACGTTTTGGATGATATGAAAACTATTCTGGACGACAAGCTAAATCAAAATAAATACGTAGTAGTTTGTGGAGATTTTAATATAGCGCATCAAGAAATTGATTTAAAAAACTATAAAGGAAATAGAAAAAATTCTGGTTTCCTTCCACAAGAAAGAGACTGGCTTACTAAGTTATACCAGAAAGGCTGGGAGGATGTTTACAGAAAGTTATATCCTGATTCAACTGACGAATGCTACACATGGTGGAGCAATAGAGGAAAGGCTTGGTTAAAAAATGTTGGATGGCGAATTGATTATCAGATAGCTAACCAAGCTTTAGCAAGTAAAGCTATTAATTGTCAAATTTTTAAGGAACAACGTTTTAGTGATCATGCCCCGTTAATAATCAATTATGAGGAATTGGGTTGACTCCAAGGAGCGACCTTTGACAATAAAGACATGCCGGGAATTGCTAAGAAAAAACAAAATATAAAGAAGTAATACCAACCAAAAAAAATGACTAAATATCCTGCTACTGACGAAACTAGTTGAACCAAACCAACACCAATACTTGTAAATAGTGCAAATTGCGTTGCAGTGTATTTGGGATTGGTAGTTTTAGCAATAAATGAAACAAATGCAATGGTTCCCAATCCAGCAGCAAAATATTCTAGTGCAACAACAATTGATAAAACTATTTTGTCATCTCCAACACTTGCTAACCATGCAAAACCTAATATGGTAATCATTTGTAAAAATCCAAAAAGCCATAGAGCTTTATTGATACCTATTTTAATCATCCATATTCCACCAAGGATGCCACCAGCAACTCCTGTCCATAAACTTACATTTTTAACAATGATTGCAATTTCTGTTTTTGTAAAACCTAGGTCAAGGTAAAAAGGTGTAGCTAGTTTAGTTGCCATGCTATCACCAATTTTATAAAGAAAAATAAATAGAAGAATATATAAAGCAGTCTTTAAGCCCTTTCTGGTAATAAATTCTTTGGCAGGGTCTTTAATTGCTTGTTTAAGTGTTTTTGGGGGAAGTGAATTAAGTTTTGGCTCTGAAATTAAAATAGTAAGAATAATCCCAGGAATCATAAATAAAGCTGTAATTGAAAATACAAACTCCCAAGGGAAAAAATCAGCTAATATTAAAGATAATGCACCTGGTACCAAACTAGAAAATTTGTACGTATTTACATGAACTGCATTTCCAAGCCCTAGCTCTCGATCAAGAAGAATTTCCCTTCGATAGGCATCAATCACAGTATCTTGACTAGCGCTAAAAAATGCCATACCCAAAGAAATAACTACAATAGTATTAATTTGTGAGGCTGGATTAAAAAAACCACAAATTGCAATTAAAAAAAGCAATAAGGTTTGAAATATAATTAGCCATCCTCTTCTTCTTCCCATTGGAAATGAAAAGTAATCAAAATAAGGAGCCCAGAGAATTTTTGCAGAGTAAGGAATCATGCAAACGCTTAAAAGACCAATTTCTTTAAAGCTAAGGCCGCTATCGTAAAACCATGCTGGAAATAGACTTATAAAAATATATAAGGGTAGTCCAGAAGTAAAGCCAGTAAAAAAACAAATAACTATTTTTTTATTAAATAATTCTTTCCAACCAATCTCTTTGCTTGGCATGTTATTTTTTTTTCTCTAATTTGTATAAAGCTAGCGCTCCAAACAAATTAGGATAAAATTTAATCTCTTTTTTATCAGTAATAATATGTTTTTCTACAACTTTGATCTTTTGGGACTCACAAAAACTATCGAAATCATTAATGGTACATAGATGAATATTTGGGGTGTTAAACCAGCTAAAAGGAAGTTCTTTCGAAACTGGCATAGAACCTTTTATAGCTTGCAATCGATTTTTCCAATAACCAAAGTTGGGGAATGAAATAATTATTATTTTTGCGACCCTTTGCATCTCGTTCATAATACTCTCGATATTTCGCATGGATTGAATTGTTCTTGAAAGTATTACCACATCAAAAGAATTATCTTCAAACCCTGCAAGCCCAGATTCAAGATCCATTTGAATAACATTGATTCCATTTTTTAGAGATAGCAACCAATTTTCTTTATTTTTTTCTATACCAAAACCAGAAGTTTTTTTATGAACATTTAAATAATTAAGAAGCATTCCATCTGCACAACCTAAATCTAAAATCTTCGTATTAGGTTCAATCCAATTCTCAATAACAGAAAAGTCATAACGATTTTTTGGATTATAATTTTTCATAATTGCTTATATATTTTTTGCAAATAAGATTTTATGATTTCATGATAATGCTCATCATCCATTAAGAAAGCATCATGTCCACTTAGTGAAGAAAGTTCTGCATAACTTACCTTTATATTATTATCGAGTAAGCCTTTTACAATTTCTTTAGATCGCTTCGATGAAAATCTCCAATCACTTGTGAAAGATATTACAAGAAAATTAGCTTTCGCTTTCTTTAATACTTTACTTAGATTTTTTAGGTTTCCTTTAGCTGGGTCATAGTAATCCAATGCTTTAGTCATACGAATATAAGTATTGGCATCAAACTCATTAGCAAATTTATCGCCTTGATAATTTAAATAAGATTCAATTTCAAATTCAGTATTGAAATTGTATTGGTTTTTTTTATTCTTTTTTACGGTCTTCCTGCCAAATTTTGAACCCATTACATCATTTGATAAATAAGTTATATGCCCAAGCATACGAGCTATTCTTAACCCTCGTTTTGGTATTTTTTTCTTTTTATAAAAGTCACCGTCATTAAAATCTGGATCAGTTAATATTGATTGTCTTGCTACTTCGTTAAATGCAATATTTTGAGCAGTTAAATTAGGTGCCGCGGCAATAATAAGTGAATTAGATAATTTCTTGGGGTATTGAATTGACCACTGTAATGCTTGCATACCACCTAAACTTCCTCCTAATACGCCAGCTAATTTTTCTATTCCTAAATTAGTTATTAATTCATTTTGACTAATTACCCAATCTCGAACAGTAACAATTGGAAATGTTGAGCCCCAGATTTTTTTAGTTTTTGGATTTATACTTTTGGGGCCTGTACTTCCATCACTACCCCCTAAATTATTAACTCCAATTACAAAAAATTTATTTGTATCTAAAGCTTTTCCTGGACCAATAAGGTTGTCCCACCATCCAGGTTGCTTATCTTTTTTTGAATAATAGCCCGCAAGGTGATGGTTTCCAGATAACGCATGACATACTAATATTGCATTATTCTTTTTTTTATTTAAGGTACCATAGGTCTCGTAAATTAATTCATAGGAATCAAGACGCATTCCCGATTCAAGATCGATGCCATTAGAGCTTTTAAAAAAAGATGGCTTAACAATACCGATTGTATTTTTTTCTTGCATTTGGAAATTATACTAGCTGAATCGTTTCATCGATATTAAATTTTAATGCCCGAACTTGAACGAATTTTATTATTGATATCTTTATGCTGTTTAATATTATGAAATTTATAATTCAAAAAAATTTCTTTTACCTTATTAGCTTGATTGTACCCATGCTCAATAAGGAGCATTCCCTCAATTTGAAGATATTTTTGGGCTTGACTTATAATAGTTTCTATATCTTTTAGGCCTTCGTTATCAGACACTAATGCAACTTCAGGTTGTTCTATTATTTCAGGGCATTTTAAATGTAAATCATCATTTGCAATATAAGGAGGGTTACTGACGATAATATCAAATAAATAAAAATTAATTTTATCAAACCAATTACTTCGAATACACTTAATATTTTTAAGATTATTATTTTGTATATTCTTTTTTGCAATCTCAATTGCTTTAATTGATATATCAGAAATTAAAACATTTGACTTCGTGAAATTTCTGGCAAGTGTAACTCCTATAACTCCTGACCCAGTTCCTAAATCTAATATTTTTAAAGGTAAATTGATATTATATTTATGTAATATTATATCAATAAGTAATTCAGTATCTTGCCTAGGTATCAGGGTATCTTTAGTTATTTTAAAAGTATGCCCATAAAAATCCCATTCTTTGAAAATATAAGCAAGGGGTAAATTATTCATCCTATCCTTTATTACATTTTCAATTTTTTCTCTTTCTGTTTTTGAAATATATTTATCTTTATTGATGATTAAGTTGGAAGATGATTTTTTCAATATATATTGCATAATAAATTGCGATTCAAGAAATGCTTCCCTCAAAGGCAAATTAATTTTTAGAGCCAGTTCTTGAGCAATCTTTTTTTTATAAGATTCAATAGAATCCATTTTTAATCTTCATCAAGCTGTGCTAATAAATCTGCTTGGTGCTCAGAAGTTAATGCATCGATAAGCTCGCTTAAGTCTCCATCCATTACAAAGTCTATCTTATATAAAGTTAAATTAATTCTATGGTCTGTGATTCTGCCTTGAGGAAAATTATAGGTTCGAATTCTTTCACTCCTATCCCCGCTTCCAATTAATGACTTTCTTTCTGTAGCAATTTTAGATTGCTGCTCACTAATTTGATTATCTTTTATGCGAGCTGCCAGGATACTCATTGCTTGAGCTTTATTCCTATGCTGTGATCTATCATCCTGACATTCAACAACAATGCCAGTTGGTGCATGAGTAATTCTTACAGCAGAATCTGTTTTATTAATATGTTGACCGCCTGCTCCTGATGCTCGATATGTATCTATACGAATATCGGCAGGATTTATGTCTACTTCATTAATTTTATCAGCTTCAGGAAGGATGGCTACTGTGCATGCTGATGTATGAATCCTTCCTTGTGTTTCAGTATCTGGGACTCTTTGAACTCTGTGACCTCCTGATTCAAATTTAAGCTTAGAGTATGCCCCTTGCCCAATTATTTTAGCGATGATTTCCTTAAAACCACCAACTTCAGATTCATTAGATGAAATTACTTCAATTTGCCATTTCATTCTTTCAGCAAATCTTGTGTACATTCTAAAGATATCGCCAGCAAAAAGTGCAGACTCATCACCTCCTGCACCTGCACGAATTTCTAAAAAGATATTTTTTTCATCATTAGGATCTTTTGGCAGTAATAAAGTTTGCAGCTGTTCTTCAAGAATTAATATTTTTTCTTTATCGTTATCAATTTCATCTTGGGCGAATAATTTCATTTCAGGATCAGATAACATATCTTTTGCATCATGAATATCTTTAGTAAGTCTCATGAATTCTTTATAAATATCAACTACAGGTAAAATTTCTGAATGTTCTTTTGAAATTTTTTTATATCTTTCCATGTCTTTTGTAGCTGATTCGCTGCTAAGCTCCTCATTTAAATCCTGAAGGCGAACTTGCAACATATTTAATTTATTTTGCATTGAAGACTTCATCTTTAATCTTTAATCTTTAACCTTGTATATTTTTTTAAAAAGTGCCAGAGCTTTCTCTAATTTTTGATCAGATAATTCATGAAATGCTTTTGTAGGATGATGAAGAAATTTTCTTGATAGTGCCTTGCTAAGCTTATCCATTACTTCATTAATAGGGACTCCAGCATTTATTTCTTTTTGAGCTTTTGATAATTCTTTTTTTCTTAAATTTTCAAATTGATTACGAAGTGAAGTAATTGTTGGAGTAATATTTTTTTTATTAATCTTTTTCTTATAGCGAGAAACGTTTTCTTCAATAAATATTTCTGCTTTGCTTACCTCACTTTCTCTATTCTTAACTCCTTCTTGTGCTAATTTTGCTAAATCATCAAAAGTATATAAAAAAATATCATCTAGCTTTCCAGTTTTTTCTTCTATATCTCTTGGAATAGCTAAATCTACCAATAGCATTGGTTTACGTTTTCTTTTAAGTAAAGCTTTTTCGATCATTCCTAATTTAATTATAGGTAGCTGGCTACTTGTTGAGCAAATAACAATATCGTAATTTTCTATTTGACTGTAAATATATCCGAGAAGCATATAATTACAATTAAACTTTTCTGCGAGCAATTTCCCTTTTTTAATTGAACGGTTTGCAATAGTAATTTGCCTGGGATCCTGATCTGAAAAATATTTTGTGCAGATTTCAGCCATATCACCTGCACCGACTAATAAAATATTTGTTTTTTTTATTTCACCAAATATACTTTTTGCCACTTTTAAAATACTGGACGCAACTGTAGTTGAGCTTGTTCCTATTTTTGTATTTGTACGAACTTCTTTGGCAGTTTCAAAAATTTTTTGAAATAGGTATGCGAGATTTTTTCCTTGAGTATTTATATTATCTGCTATTTTTGAAGCATGCTTAATCTGACCTAAAATTTGCGTTTCACCAAGAATCATACTATCAAGTCCGGACGCGACTCTAAAAGCATGGTTAACAACATCTAAATTTATGTAGTGGTATGTATGGGACTTAATTTGAGTAACCGGAATTTTTTTAGTAACAGCAAGCCACATAAATATATTATCTGCATCACCCCCATAAAAATATATTTCAGTTCGATTGCAGGTGGATAAAATAACGACCTCTTTAGCAAACTTCTGTTTTAATTCATTAAGGGAAGAGCTTATAACATCAGATGGGAAAGCAAATCTCTCCCTTAAAGTAAGTGGAGCTGTCTTGTGGTTAAGACCTATAACATTCAATTCCATTTTTAAATATTTGTACTCTCTTTATCAACTATGGGTTAAAAGGGGGTAATATGCTATTTTACAATATTTTTTTTTAAAAGTAGGAATATGATACATGGAAAAAAACTTTAGAATAGCCCCGAGTATTCTATCTGCCAATTTTGCAAAATTAGGTCAAGAAATCACTGATGTTATAGCATCGGGAACCGACTTTGTTCATTTTGATGTAATGGATAATCATTATGTTCCAAACTTAACAATTGGCCCCTTGGTGTGTAAAGCAATTAGACCAATAACGGATGCAACTATAGATGTTCATCTAATGGTTAAACCTGTTGATCGTATTATCCCTGATTTTGCTGCAGCTGGAGCAAATATAATTACCTTTCATCCAGAAGGTAGTGAACATATTGATAGAAGTTTATCTTTAGCCATAGATAATGGATGTAAAACTGGCTTAGTTTTTAATCCAGCAACTCCCCTAGATTATTTAGATCATGTGATGGATAAAATTGAT
>MDTG01308308.1_pt1 | contig 12516 bp, 11 predicted proteins | sample 811421 | NCBI WGS metagenome assembly MDTG01 (sample SAMN05326645, study PRJNA326480) | marine metagenome | isolation source: seawater | place: Pacific Ocean: South East | collected 2011 | reverse complement strand
TATGAAAAAATTTCATAGTTAAGGATGACTTTAGTCAGGCCTTCCTAACAATCTTAATACTTTTTTCAGATTTTACAAGTTATTTTTTTATTTTTCTTTAATATTTAATCCATACTTAATTATTTATGAAGCTTTCCAATGAATTTGAGAATCTAGTAACAAAGCAACTTGAAAGCTTCGGATGTATTTCGGGAGTAGAACATTTAGTTGTATATATTGTCTCTGCAAGAGAGGGATCTAAAGCCGGCTTTGAATTATTTTCACAATGGCCTGAGGTTAATAAATTTTTGTTGCCAGTTGATGATGATCCTGAGGTAAAGGTAGCATCCCCTCGTAGAAGGTGGTATCCACTTCAAAATCAAGATATCCTAATTGGTGTTTTAAGGGTTGAAACAAATTTCAATGATAGCGAATGGCCCTTACTTCTTGATTCAAGATTAAAGGCTCTATCTATTTCATTAGCGAAAATTTTTGCAATTGAAATTGAAAGGCAAAATAATGCAGATGAAATAAGTTTCTTAAGAAATCAAGTAGGAGTAATTATTCATCAGTTAAGAAATCCTCTTGCAGCGTTAAGAACATATGCAAAATTATTAATTAAAAAGTTGGGTTCTGATAAGGCCTCTATTGAATTAGTTGAAAGTATGATTTTAGAGCAAAATCAAATTAATAATTATGTAAATACATTTGAGCAAGTAAGTAAGCCTCTTAAAATGCCATTTGGTATTGGTAAGGAAAGATTGCTTTTATTACCTAATTTAGATCCTGTAAAGGATATATCAATTAAAGAATTACTGAAACCAATTTTATCCAGAGGTCAAGCTAATGCAAAATTACAGAATAGGGCCTGGATTCAACCCTCTTTTTGGCCAGATTGGACTAAATTAAAAATCTCTTATAAGTATGGGATTATAGCTGAAATCGTCGCTAATTTATTGGAAAATGCCTTTAAGTATTCTGCAAAAAATGCTGACATAGGTCTATTTATTAACGATTATGGTTTATACATATTTGATAATGGTAAGAAAATACCAGTTTCAGAAAGTGAAAAAATATTTCAAAAGGGTTTTAGAGGGATTGCCTCAAAAGAAAAAGAGGGCACTGGTGTAGGACTTTACTTAGCTAGGGAATTAGCTAGACAGATAAATGGAGATTTAATATTGTTAGATAAATCAAAAGATCAACTTTTCAATAAAGATGAGCAAATTAAAAATATTCAATATACAAATATTTTTTTCTTGAGAATTCCTACAAAATTATTGAGCAAGTAAAAAGCATTATCGTTTCGACCAAAACAACGCTAGCTCCACATGTATCTCCATTGAAACCCTTTATTTTGCTTCCTAAAAAGTTTATTACCAACCAACAATAAAATAAACCTATTAAAGAGAGTAAAAGAACTGTAAAAATATTTATTACGAATAACTTTACTAATACAAAAGATATTGCAAAAAAAACCAATAAAGATACTTTTGCCTCTTTGAAAAATCCCCTCCAATATTTTTTATGTGAGATTGATTTTTTTTTATATGTTATGTATTTAAATTTTTCAATATAAATCAAAGTTGAAAATCGTCCCAAAAATAAGCATATTGGTAAAATATATACAATTTGAGTTTGAAGTTTTAATAAAGAAGCAAACTGAATAAAGGTTATTAAAATTAATGCTTGTACTGAAAAAGCACCGACTCTGCTATCTTTCATAGCCTTAAGTCTTCTCTTCTTGCCAGCATAAATTCCATCGATGGTATCCATAAAACCATCCAAATGAAGACCTCCTGTTATTAAATATCCTGATGCGATACATATTAAGCTGCTGCCTTCAACAGACCAATTATTATCATAAAAAACTAAAAAGATTAGGCTCTGTAAGATTCCTATAATTATTCCTATTAGTGGTGCGAATTGAGCAATATTTTTAAATTCAGGTGAAATTAAAGGTAATTGCGGAAAGATTGTGTAAAAGATCCATGCACCAGCAAAATCATTAAGAAGTTTTTTGATAGTTTTATAGATTAAATCTTGATTCGATAATAAGCTAGATTTAATAAGAAAGTAAATAAAAATTATTTTTCAGATTTTGTGTTTGATTTTGAAATAACAAACTTTTGCAAAAATACATCTGCAAGGACAGGTATTTTTAAAACGCCTCATGGGATAGTTGAAACTCCTAGATTTATGCCAGTAGGAACTTTAGGAACAGTAAAAGGAATAACTTCTAGACAATTAGAAGATACAAACGCTTCCATGATCTTATCTAATACTTTTCATTTGCATTTACAACCTGGTGAGAAAATTATTAAAGAATCAGGAGGTCTACATAAATTCATGAATTGGGATAAGCCTATTCTTACCGACTCAGGAGGTTATCAAGTATTTAGTCTTACAAAATTAAATAAGGTTTCAAATGAAGGAGTTGAATTTAAAAATCCAAGAGATGGAAGCAAAATTTTTCTTGATCCAGAAAAAGTGATGGATATTCAAATGGATCTTGGTTCAGATGTGGTAATGGCATTTGATCATTGTCCCTCGCATACTTCTACCGAAAATGAAATTGAAGATTCTCTTAATAGAACAAACCTATGGTTAGAGAGATGTGTAAATAAAAAGTTAAATTCTAATCAATCACTTTTTGGAATTGTTCAAGGAGGCAAATATCCACATTTAAGAGAGCTTAGTGCAAAATTTGTAAGTTCATTTAATTTGCCAGGAATAGCTGTTGGCGGCGTTAGCGTTGGCGAGAGTACTGAACTTATTCATGATGTAATAAATTTTGTTCCTAAATTTTTGCCTTTTGATAAACCTAGATATCTAATGGGAATAGGTTCACTTAGTGAAATCGCTTTAGCAGTTTCTCAAGGATTTGATTTGTTTGACTGTGTAATCCCAACAAGATTAGGAAGACATGGTACTGCTTTCTTTAATGATGAGAAATTGAATTTGCGTAATGCTCGTTTCAAAAATGATTTTGTTCCAATTGACAAAAGTTGTTCTTGTGAGACTTGTAAGTATTATTCTCGTGCATACCTGCATCACTTAATAAGAAATGATGAATTATTAGGCTTAACCTTAATTAGTTTGCATAATATAAGCCATTTAATTCGATTTACAAATGCAATTTCGAGAGCAATAAAGGATAATTGTTTTACAATAGATTTCGCTCCATGGAAAACATCCTCCATTGCACACCATACATGGTAACGTCTAATAGTATTTCTTTATTTATTCATACAAGGTGTTGATTCTTTTAAATACATTCGCTGAACTTCCAGAAGCATACAAAGCATTTGCTCCAACAGTAGATGTCCTACCCTTAATACCACTTTTTTTCTTTCTACTTGTATTCGTTTGGCAAGCTGCAGTTGGTTTTAAATAGGAATTTAAATTCTTAAATAAGTGTTTTTAGTGAGATGCTCTCACCGGGTTTTTCAACAGCACACTCAATGAAATCAGCTATTATAAGTGCTCTGGAAGCTTGTTCTCCATCTACTTCTGGTAATTCTTTACCTTGAACACATTTAAGAAAGTGCTCAAGTTCGGCATAAAGAGGCTCTATTGATGTAGTACTTACTTCCTCTACAAAACCATCATTTCTATATACTAATTCACCATGTTCTGCAGTATATGATTCATTCGATTTTCGATGTATCTGAAGTGTATGATTTAAGAAATCTGTCTCTACAAGACCATTTTGACAATGTGCACTTAAGCTTCTTATTTTCTTGTGGCTCATTTTACTAGCGGTCAAGCTTGCAATAACATTGTTGTTAAAAACCAATGTAGCATTTACATAATCTATTAATCCATTACTATTTCTTCCTCCAACGGCAGATATTTTTTTTATTTGCGAATTAACTAATTCAAGTGTTAAATCTATATCATGGATCATCAAATCCATAACAACTGATACATCATTAGCTCTATCTGCATGCGGGCTATGCCTTCTAGCTTCTAAAACAACTATTTTTTCATTATTGACAATTTTATTTAATTCTCTAAATGCAGGATTGAATCTTTCAATATGTCCAACTTGCAAAAGACAATTTGCATTATTAGAAGCACTAATTAAGGCTTCTGCCTCAGATTCGCTTGCAGCTATGGGTTTCTCTATTAAGACGTGGACACCAGCTTTTAAACATTCTAATCCAACTTGATGATGTAGCAGTGTAGGAACAGCTATGCAAATAGCATCAACCTTAGGTAAAAGTTCATGATAATCTGCGTACCATTTACATTGAAATTGCTCAATGGCTAATTTTCCTCTGTTTACATTAGGGTCTGCAACTCCAACTAAGTCAGCATCTTTTAATAAGCTCAGCACTCGCGCATGATGCCAGCCCATATTCCCTATACCTATGACTCCAACCTTTACGGGTGATGAGGCTGGTTTCATTTCTTTAGATCCATCTTTAATAAATATTATCGTTCATAGGATGTCAAAATAAGTTTTTTGGTAGAATTATTTTTACACGATCAATTTTGGGACCCGACATAGAGATAATCTCAAATTTAATATTTTCAAATTCTAATATATCGCCTATTTTTGGTACTTTTTGAAATCTTTCTAAAAGAAAACCGGCAAGTGTGTGATAATCTTTCCCTTCAAGAATTGAACATCCTAGTCTTTTATTAATTTCTATTATTTCTGATTTACCTGCAATAGACCATTTTTGAGATAAATTATCAAGTGGTTTCATTTCAGAATACATTTTATTAGTTTGAAATTCTTCGCCAACAATCTCTCCTGTTAAATCTGCCGCAGTTATCAAACCTTCTGTACCCCCGTGCTCGTCTACAACGAGTAAAAATGGATTATAGTCTCTCACTAGAGGAAGGATCTCAGCTAGCGAGCAAGTTTCTAATACCTTTGTGACTGGTAATAAAAATGGTTCTAATAATGTATTCGCATTCATTTCATTTCTAGATATTGGTTTTGCCAAATAACGTAAATCTACCACTCCAAGAACCTCATCAAGTGATTCTCCAATAACAAAAAAACGTGCATGTCTAGTTTTATCTACCTGTTTCATTAGGTCTGTAAAAGTAATATTTTTTGGCAAAGTTACCATATCTGATCTGGGAATCATTACTTCTCTAACTTGTGTATCTTTTAATGCAAAGACTCCTTCTATTATATTTTTTTCATCTGGTTTTAAACCTGTAACATTATTGGTCTCTATTAAAGTTTCTAGTTCACCTGCTGATAAGCCTGAATTAAGTGAATCCCACTTATTATTAAGCTTAAGTAATTTTAGACAGGCACTAGCAAAAAACTCTACTATTGAAACGATTGGGCGCATACTTCTACGAACTGAATCAAATAAAGTTGTTAAAAGCAAAGCAGCAGACTCAGGATTATTAATTACAATTGCTTTTGGGATTAAGCCTGATATAAGAGTAGAAATGATTACTATCAAAAAGAATAAGCATACATCAAATAATCTATTTTCTATACTATTAATTTTCCATAAATCTTTAGCCAAGCTATTTCCTAACCATCCAATTGCTATAAGAGAAATTGTTACTCCAAATTGTGAAGCAATAAGGGATGATCTGAATCTCTTTTGGATTTTTAAGATTGAGTATGCGCCTTTTCTTTTCTCTTCTATTAACCTTAAAACTTTACTTGGCCTAATAAGTAATACAGAAAGTTCACTTGCAGCGAAAAAAGCTGGAAAAATTAAAAGCAAAAAAAGAAAAGTTATTTTCATTCAAAACAAAATTATTAATGGGGGTGGCGAGGATCGAACTCGCCTAAGGCGAATTATGAGTTCGCTGCATTCACCAGATTGCTACACCCCCAATTTGTACAGCAATAAAAAAAACTACTGTTAATTTATATAGTACCTAAAAATAATATTTCAAAAAGCACCAACTTAGGAAGGTTTTGTGAGATTTCTTTTTTTTCTTCTAATCTTTATATATATCCGTTGAGTATTTATGAATAAATTATCCTCTAATTTTGATGGCAAGAAGTCAACTCTTATCAAACTTCTAAGAGATAAATCCTATAAAAAAGGTAATTTTACTTTGGCCTCTGGTAAAAAGAGTATGCATTACCTAAATTGTAAACCTGTAACTTTGAATGGATATGGATTATTTTTAATAAGTAATTTATTTCTTGAGTTAATGGATCCAAAAGCTAAAGCAGTTTCAGGTTTAACTCTAGGTGCTGATCCCTTAGTGAGTGGAGTAATTGTTTGTGCAGCTAATAAAGGTATTTCTTTAGACGCAATGATTATTAGAAAAGAAATTAAAAAATATGGTACAAAAGCGGGAATAGAGGGGCCAGATCTAAAAGAGAATACCTTGGTAACAGTTCTGGAGGATGTTGTTACTACTGCAGGTTCATCACTAAAAGCAATTCATAAATTGAGGGAAAATAACTTTATTGTTAATGAGGTTTTATGTATCGTTGATAGAGATGAAGGAGGTGAGGAGAATCTTAAAAACCATAATATTAAATTAAAAAGTTTGTTCACTATGCAAGATTTTATTTAGAGATGGAAAAACAACCTACAAAAAAGATATGGATTGAACAATTCCCTACATTTTGTATTGAAGGTATTGATAATAAAAGATTTATAAATGGAATAACTACAAGTAATATGAATGAGACTGGACTCAATATTATCAAAACATGTTGGTTGAATCCAAAGGGAGTCTTGAAATCATTACTTGAAATACATTACATTGGTAACCATTTATTAATTTTAGTATTGGAAGGTGATGTTGATGAGATGAGAAAGAATTTTGAAGATATGATTTTCCCTGCAGATAAGGTTGAAATAAATAATTATAAAAAAATCTATAGAATTCAGGAGATTGATGAAATTTCTTCATGGAGAGATCATACTCCAATACTAGGGACTGAAAATGAGTGTAATAAATATATAACAAATAATTCTTCATCGGCTATTGAACAAAATGATTTGAAAATATGGAAAATAAAGCAAGGAATTCCAATTAATAATTTTGAAATTAATGGGATAAATAATCCACTTGAACTTGGATTGGCTGATCTTATAGATTTTAAAAAAGGCTGTTTTCTGGGACAAGAAATAATGGCAAGATTAAAAAATATTTCTTCCCTTAAGCAAGAGATAAGAGTATGGAAATCTTATAATTCTATAAACGATTTAGAAATTGCAAATGACAAGATATTTTTAGATAATAGCTTACAAAAAACAGTTGGAAGTATTAGTAGCTTTGCAAAAATTAATGAAAAGGAATTTATAGGTCTTGCAATGATTAAAAAGAATTATCTTGATGAAAAAAATAATTTATTTTCTGCACAATTTGGACTAATTGAATTGCATCGTTCAGTGGGATCTATTTTTTTGTAAGGTTTTCTTGATTTTGAATTAACCATTTCGCAATATTTAATGTCGCTTGGCAATCGTCTTTATTGTATTCAATAATCTTATTTAAAAATGAATGATTAAGAGTGTCTTTATATTGAATCCACCAGAATAATGCTTTTGACCCACTAACTTTTTTATCACGCCAGTGAAACCCTGTCCAGTTTGCAACTGTTTTTAAGCTGTAGTTTTTTACTGGTAGTATCCAATTTTCTCTTACAAGTATATGAAGATCTATAAACCTTGACTTTAAATGATTTATTTCATGACTATTTAATGCAAACTGTTCAGCTAATTTAATAATAGCTATTTTTTCAGTCTCCCCATAATGTAGTACAGGCCATTCATTTTCAGAAAAGAGTTTTTCAAATATCCTCTTTAAATGTGCTTTATTTTGCTCATTTTTTAAATTCAAGATTGGCTCATAATAATTAAAGTGTTTTTTCCTTTGATCCCTTTTTATTGTCATAAAACCATATAAGAAATCATGTTTGTTATCAGGATCTGACTCAATATCAAAAACAAAGAATCCTAATTGTTCTTTAAAAATAATTTTATTTAAGTCAATGTCATTTCTTCTTTTAATTGGAATGCCAGTTGAATAAGATTTTGATTGATTGATTAATTTACTTGTTCTAATTAAATTATTTTCATTAAATTTAGACAATTTTTCATCTATCAAGAACTTATCAGATAAGGATAACTTTTTGAAATTTGAAATACCAATGGTTTTAAATATAGCTGCTGTTTTTTTTCCTATTCCATCAATATCTGTAAGATATCCTTTTAATTTTGCTTCCCGATCACAGAATGTCTGCCAAGGACAGATTGAACATTTTTTTCTGTCTTCAGTTATTTCTGGGATATTGCCTTTGAGAGAGATATTCATTTTAGAAAATATATCAATAGTTTTTTCCTTTAACTTTTTATTTAGATTGATTTTTTCAGTATTTAATTTATTTTTATAATTTGATACTACTAATCCATGATCAATACCTACTCCTTCGAAACTTTCTAAAACTATCAAACATAAGGCCAATTCATAGAAATGCTCCTTAGTTGTTTTCCGACCTAATTTTGAAACCACTGGAATATATTTATAATTCCCCCATTTACTTTTCCCGTTTATCTTAATTAAAAGAGGTGGATAAGCTTCAATATTCAAGACATCATTTAGTGTGTCTTTAATTTTTAAACCTACAACGCCTTTATAACCTCTTTCGCATCCTTTTAATCCTCCAAACAACTCTCCATTAGCCAACTTATTAAAGTTTTTATGTTGATTAATTAATTGGATTGAATTTTGAGCAGACCAACTTTTATGTTTTTTATCACCTTTATAATCAAGCCATGCTTTTCTTTTACATCTTAAATAACTTTTAAGTAATATATTATTCAATTTTTCGTCAATCAAGTTCTAAATTTATACTACATAAATTAAAGTATATTTAATATTGTTCAAGTAAAATTTCTAAGTGGAACAAAATATTTCAAAAAAGATTAATTTTGGAACTGATGGTTGGAGAGGCATCATTGGTATAGATTTTAACTTTGAGAATCTCAGCAAAGTTGTTTTGGCGGCTTGTCAAGAACTCAATTATCAATATTTTGAAAAAGTGAAAACAAAAAAAATTTTAATAGGCTTTGACAGAAGATTTATGGCTAGAGAATTTGCGGATTCTATTATTCCTGTTGTTTTAGGCGGTGGATTTGAACCGGTACTCACATCAACTTATGTAACGACGCCCTCATGTAGCTTATATGCTCGAGAATTCAAATTTTTAGGAGCACTAGTAATAACAGCTAGCCATAATCCTTTTAACTGGTTAGGATTGAAAATTAAAAGCTTTGAGGGATGTTCTGTAGATAAGTCTTTTACGGAAAAGGTTCAAAAAAGAATAACTCTTGGAAATAAAGTACAAATTTCATGTGGAAGATATGAAACGGTTGATGTCAAAAATTATCATCTTGAAAAAATAAAATCGCAATTTGATATTGACTTTATTCTTGAAAAGTTAAATAAAATGAATATAAAGGTATTTATAGATTATATGCATGGTTCCTCTGCTAAGAGTATTGGAACTCTTTTTAATAATCGAAAAAACTCGATTATAAAAGGTATTCGAGAAGATAGAGATCCATATTTTGGTGGAAATCCACCTGAGCCATTATTTAATTATTTGGATTATTTAATTCAAGTTTTAAAAGAAAGTTCAAAAAATGGTAATAAAACTCTTGGTATTGTATTTGATGGAGATGGTGATAGGATTGCAGTCATTGATGAAAAAGGAAGATATTGTAGTACTCAAGTCCTTTTGCCTTATTTTATAGATTACTTAGGTAATAAAAATAATGATAATTTTCCTGTTCTTAAAACTGTAAGTGGTTCCGATATTATTAAAAAGATATCTGAGAAGCAGAATAGGGATGTTTTTGAGCTACCAGTTGGTTTTAAGTATATTGCTGAAAGAATGATAAAAGAAAAAATATTTATTGGAGGAGAAGAATCAGGCGGGATTGGATTTGGTTCATTTTTGCCAGAAAGGGATGCTTTATATGCAGCTATGGTATTGCTAAATGGTATAGCTGAACAATCGAAATATCTATATCAATCTTTGGATGATATTCAGAGCCAATTTGGTCCAAGTTTCTATCATAGGATTGATTTGAAGTTTACAAATGAATTAGAGAAAAGTAATTTAAAAAAATATATTTTCGAAAATTTGCCTAATCTAATTTGTGGCAACGAAGTTATTAGTATTTCCAAAATTGATGGAATCAAGTTAAGAATAAGTGATAATTATTGGATTTTATTTAGATTCTCCGGAACGGAGCCTCTGTTGAGACTTTATTGCGAGGCACCTTCTCAAAAGGCATTAGAAGAAACACTTCAATGGTGTAATGACTTTATCAATACAAAAAAGAGTTGAATGAAAAAAATCTTATACGTTGCAAGTAAAAATGCAGGAAAAATTGAAGAATATAAAAAATTGCTCAGTGGATTAAAATGTGAGTTATTGATGCAGCCAGAATTTATAGAAGTTAAGGAAGATGGTCAATCTTTTGAAGAAAATGCCCAAAAAAAGGCTTCTGAAGTATCTCTAAAAACTAAAAACTATTCAATTGCCGATGATTCAGGCTTATGTATAGAGGCATTAGGTGGAAAGCCAGGAATTTATTCTTCTAGATTCGCATCTAATGATAAAAAGAGAATTGATAGAGTTTTGAAGGAGCTTACTGGGGAAAAGAAACGAAATGCTTTTTTTATTGCACATGTATCATTAGCTGATCCTTCTGGAAAAATAGTTTTAAATTCTGAAGCAAAATGTTTTGGTAATATTCTCTTAGAACCTAGAGGGAAAAATGGATTTGGATATGATCCTATTTTTGAAGAAATAAATTCAAAATTATCTTTCGCAGAGATGGAAAACGATATGAAAGACTTTTATAGTCATAGAGGTAAAGCCTTAAGAAAAATAATACAGGATTTAGAAAATATATTTAATTAAAGAGCTCAAGAGTTAATCCAGGAACCATGTAATCCATGGGGAATAGATATAGGGAGTTCATATATAGAAATCTCATTCATGCTGTGAGCATCTAAAATTACTAAATCACTTCCTCTTCTTTCTCCATTCCATACAACTATAAATATAAAACCATCGTCTTCGTTAGATTTAAATTTAGATGGAGTCATTATAGGCTCACTAACAAAACTTCTGGCTCCTGCTGACCAGAATATCTCTTCACCAGTCGTTAAATTAATTTTCTTTATTGCTTGAAGTGGAGCATTCCCTTCTTTTCTCTCAGTACAAGCCATCCAACTATAAGTAGCTTTAAGTCCTAATTTATTGGGATTTACCATAGCAAACTCGCAACATTGATCACTCAGAGTTATTAATTCTGAAGTTTTATTTTTTAAATCAATGATTGATCTTTTTAATTTGCCTTCTGGATAATTATCAAAATCAATATCTCTAAAGTTTTCATCTGGACCTACAGATGGGAAATCATCATAAAAAATACTTTCTAGATGAATATGGGAATCTTTTTCATATGCGTTAACGTGATGAAAAACAAATCCTTTAGGAGCATCAATTAATATGGGTTCTTGACCTTTATATAGGCCGCTCTCTCTTGGGATAATTATAAATTTAGAAACTTTGTTGGGATTGGACTTTAAACATTGAGCTGCTCCTCTTTGACCCATTACAAAAGGTAATGGATTAAAGTCGATAGCATTTTGTAGAAATATGGCCCAGTTTGCTGTAATAGCAAAGTCATGAAGGAATGAAAATCCATTAAAAGTATCTTTCCTATCAAAGAGAATTTCTCCAGAATTATTACCTGAGTTTGAGAATTCCATGAGTCGAATAGTGCTTTTAGGACCTGCTTGAACTCCAAAAGTAACTACAAGTTCTGAAGACAAATTTGAATTAAGATCGATTTTTGGATGTGCGCTAAAAGCCTCGTTTGACTTTAAAACGCCATTCAAGGTTGTTAACCCTTTTGTCTCAAGGCTCTCTGGATTTAACGCATGTGGACCGGCTGCCTCCCATAGGGCAAGTAAATTATCACCTAATTTAATAACATGAGTATTCGCAATGTTTTTAAATTTAAGATCTAATAAATTATTTAAAATGCCACCTCTTTTTTGAGTCCCAAAGACACCTCTATAAATAAATTTATTTTGTTTTTCTTCCTCTATAAAACCTTTTGTTCTTACAAATTTATTAGAAATTGAAGCAATTCCATTATTAAATTTTATAGCTGTTATCATCCCATCTCCGTCAAAAGGATGATGAACCCATTGCCCATCTCTTTCTAAAATGCCTGGCCCATTTCTAAATAGTGTTCCATTTAATTCTTTAATCACAGTACCTTCCTTTAGAGGTAAAGACTGATTTTGCAATTCAATATCGACATTACTATACGCGCTAGACCAATCAGATTTATTGAAGTACTTTTGAACACTTATTTCTTTGTTTTGTAAATTCGTCACTTTTATAAAGTTTTAATATATTTTCGCTGAAATTGTTTGAAATTGTGGCTATGGGGAAAATTTTTTTTATTTTAAGCTTTAGTCACTTTCAAGCATGCCTTTACTACTTGGTATTGAGTCTGCCCTTCTTGAGTCAATCTCTGTTGCCATTCT
>MDTG01230136.1_pt1 | contig 12516 bp, 10 predicted proteins | sample 811421 | NCBI WGS metagenome assembly MDTG01 (sample SAMN05326645, study PRJNA326480) | marine metagenome | isolation source: seawater | place: Pacific Ocean: South East | collected 2011 | reverse complement strand
GAACTATTAATGGGATTAAAAATGATACCAAAAGATCTAGAATTTGTTATGAGACACTAGAAATTTTTGCTCCATTAGCAGAACGTTTAGGAATTAACGCTATACAAAGAGAGTTAGAGGATAGGTGTTTTGCTGTTTTGAAACCAGAAACTCGTGACTCAATTTTAAAACGCCTTAAATTGATTTATTCTCAAGACGAGTTAAATATTCCATATATTACAAAAGAAATTAAAACACTTTTAAATAGAAACAACATAACGTGTTTTGTAACAGGTAGGATAAAGAGTAGTTATTCTATTTGGAAAAAAATGCAATATAAAAATTTAAGCATGGATCAATTATCAGATATAATGGCATTTAGGGTTATAGTTGATGATGTTCCTAGTTGTTATAAAACGCTGGGTTTATTACATCAAGAATATACAGCAATTATGGGACGTTTCAAAGATTACATATCAGCTCCAAAACGTAATGGATATCAATCACTCCATTCAAGCTTGATTGGGCCAAAGAAAACAAGGATTGAAGTTCAGATAAGGACTTCAATTATGAATGAATTTGCTCTTAATGGGGTCGCTGCTCATTGGACTTATAAAGAGGGTAAAAAATGGTCTGAAGGAGTAAAGTATAAATGGGTTAGAGAATTAATTCAGATAATTGAAGAAAGTAGTGAACCAGAAGAATTCTTAGAAAATACAAAACTAGAAATGTATAATGATCAAGTTTTTTGTTTCACGCCTAAAGGAAACCTAATAATTCTACCAAAAGGGGCTAACGCAATTGATTTTTCTTATGCTGTTCACTCAGAAGTTGGCAATGCTGCAGTTGGAGCAAAAATAAATAACAAAAATCGATTAATGACAACTGAAATTAAAAATGGGGATCAAGTAGAAATTTTGACTTCTAAAAATGGTTTCCCAGATCCAAAATGGATGGAACTTTGTATAACTGGAAAAGCTAAATCAGCTATTAAAAGATTTATCAGAAATAGAGAAATAAAAGAGTTTTCTCAACTTGGCACCGCGTTACTCCACAAAGAATACAGACAACAAAATAAAAGATTGCATGAAAAAAGCCTTATCAAAGTAATTGATAAATTTGGACTTACTGACCTAGAAGAATTACTAATTGAAATTGGAAAAGGTAATATAAAATCTAGAGAAGTTTTGAATTTATTATATCCAGAAAAACAAAACTCAAAAAATAAATTACCAGTCTTAAAAAAATCTTATGTTCAAGAAAGTATGAAGATAAAAGGTGTAATTTCTGGCATGGCTATACACTACGCACATTGTTGCCATCCACTTCCTGGTGAAAGAATTGTTGGTATTGTTACAACTGGAAAAGGAATCACTGTACATGCATTAGATTGTTTTGCACTTGAAAAATTTAATGACATGCCTGAGGTTTGGCTTGAAATATCTTGGGAAAGAGAAGGAGAATCGTTTCATAAAGGTAATTTGGTAACAGTTTTATCCAATGAACCTGGGAGTTTGGCAGACGTGACAAAAATAATTAGTTTAAATGAAGGCAATATATCAAACATTCAGGTCGTTTCTAGAGACTTAGATTATTATAAATTTAATATTGATTTAGAAGTAAGGAATTTAAGCCATCTAAATCAAATTATTGCAGCTATGAGGTTGTCTCAATTTGTTGAAAGCGTTCAAAGAGGTAAAGAATAAATGGAGCATATTAATTTTAAAGTCTAAATCACATTACAAAACTATAAAGATTAAATTGAATAGATTTATATCTTACTATAAATTGAAATTAGCTCGTCTACCAGCTTCTTCTTATGCAATTTCTTCTGGGTTTGCTTGCGGATCAATGGTGTCATTCACACCTTTATTAGGTTTGCATTTTATTTTAGCAGTATTCTTTGCTTATTTGATTAGAGGTAACTTTATTGCAGCTTTAATTGGAACAATCGTTGGAAATCCAATAACTTTTCCATTTATTTGGGGTTTGATTTATAAAGTTGGGTCATATCTCACTACTATAAAACATCCTTCATTAGGTGATGATATAAATTTCAATATGATTGTAAATCAAACATATGAAATTTTTTTCCCAATGCTAGTTGGTGGTATCATAATAGGTCCATTTGTATGGGTAATATCTTATTTTATAATTTATAGTTTTATTACTTCATTTAAGAAAAAAAAAATGAAAAAAGAAAAAGGCAATAGATGTGAAAAGACATATTAGGCTTGGAATAAATATAGACCATGTTGCAACATTACGGAATGCTCGCGGTGAGTGCTACCCAGAAGTTGTTAAGGCTGCTAAAATTGTAGAAAAATCAAAAGCAGATTTGGTTACCGTTCATGTAAGAGAAGATAGAAGACATATAAATGAAAATGATTTAAATGAAATTTTAAAAGCTATAAATATTCCTGTAAACCTTGAAATTGCTGCTAATCAAGAAATGATTGATATAGCTTCTTACTATAAGCCTGAATTTATATGTTTTGTTCCTGAAAAGCGTCAAGAAGTTACAACAGAAGGTGGTTTAGACGTCATTAAAAATTTTGATCATTTAAAAAAAATGATAGAACGTCTTTCAAAAACTGATATCAACATATCAATTTTTATTGATCCAGACAAAAATCAACTACTTGCAACTCATGAATTAGGGATAAAAACAATCGAGCTTCATACTGGAGCATATGCAAACGCATTTAAAAATAAATATAATATTGATCTAGAATTAAAAAAAATTACGGAAGCTTCAAACTACGCAAAAAAAATAGGTTTAAATTGTCATGCAGGTCATGGTTTGACATTTGAAAACGTAAGTGCAATTGCGAAATTGTCAAATATTGCTGAACTTAATATAGGTCATTTTATTATAGCTAACTCCGTATTTTATGGATTAGAAAATTCAATATTAAAAATGCGTGATATAATTTCAAAAGCAGTGAAATGATTCTAGGAATTGGTACAGATATGCTTGATCTAAATAGGATTAGTAAAATTATAAAAAAATATGATCAAAAATTTATAAGACGTATCTATGGCTATAACGAAATTAAAGATGCTCAAGATAAATTAAATATTCCTTACAATTATTTTGCAAAAAGATTTGCTGCCAAAGAAGCAACATGGAAAGCTTTAAGTCCAATTAGAGGTCAAGGATTAAAATTTAGAGAAATAGAAACTTTAAATGATAATAATGGTAAACCCTACTTATTTTTCTCTGGGAAGACAAAAAATTTTATTCAAGAAAAAGAAATAAATTTGAACGCCAAATTAAAATTTGATATTTCGCTAACTGATGAACCTCCTTTTATACTTGCTTTTGTTGTAATTTCTCTTGCTCCTTGTGTGTAGGTATTGCATAAAGTAAATTATACAAACAATCCACATTTTTGGAGTATATTAATGAAGAATTCCTTTAAAGAGCTTTTTAAAACTCTTTTGATTGCTGGTTCAATAGCAGTATTTTTTCGTTCCATTTTTTTTGAACCTTTTAACATTCCTTCTGGTTCAATGATTCCAACTTTGTTGGTAGGGGATTATTTGTTTGTATCAAAATATTCATATGGATATTCTAAATATAGTTTTCCTTTCGGTCTTGTCCCTATAAGCGATAGAATTTTATATAAAACTCCAAAGAGGGGGGATGTTATTGTTTTTAGAAAACCTGGAGATGAAACTATTGATTACATTAAACGGTTAGTGGCACTTCCAAATGATACAGTCCAGGTTAAGGAAGGTATACTTTACATTAATTCAAAAAAAATTGAGAGAATTAAAACTAACATTGGAATTATGAAAAATTTATTTGGAGATGAAAAAGTTTTTACTCAATATGATGAGATCTTTGAAGATTCAAATACTCATCAGATAATAGAAGCTAGTGATAATGATCCATTTGATGATACAATTTTATTTAAAGTGCCTCCTAATCACTTTTTCTTCATGGGTGACAATAGAGATAATAGTAGGGATAGTAGAACGCCTGAAGTTGGATTTGTTCCAAAGAAAAATTTAATTGGCAGAGCTGAAATAATTTTTTTCTCACATAACAGTTCTGCTTCTATATTTGAATTCTGGAAATGGCATAATGCAATACGATTTTCAAGGATTGGTAAGGCTATAGAATAATGTCTCTAAATAAACTTGAGAAAAAAATTAATTATAAATTCAGAGATATTACTTTATTAGAAGAGGCTTTAACTCATTCAAGCTATTTAAAAACTAATTTAAATACAAAAAAAAAAAATTTTGAAAGGTTAGAGTTTCTTGGAGATAGGGTTTTAGGTTTAGTGTTATCGGAGTTTTTCTTCAACACATTTCCAGATGTAAAAGAAGGGGTTTTAGATAATTATCTTCAAAAAAACGCTAATCAAGACAATTTATTTAAGTATGCTCAAAGCATTAACTTGTCTATTTATTTAAAAACACAAAAAGGTGATAATTTAATAAAAAACAGATCTGTTTTAAGTGATGCTATTGAAGCTATTATAGGTGCAATGTATATAGACACTGGTTTAAATAATTGCAGAAGCTTTATTGTTAACAATATTATTGACAAGGAATTCATTACATCTAAGCCATCAAAACATCCAAAATCACTTCTTCAAGAATATTGTTTAGAAAAATTTAAAACCTTACCTAAATACTCAGTTTTGAATAAATTTGGGAATGAACATGAACCAATTTATGAGGTTTCAGTAAGTATTGAAAATCATGATACAATTTCTGCAAAAGGCACAAATTTAAAAAATGCTGAAGAATCTGCAGCAAAAAAATTATTAAGTATTTTAAAAATTTGAAATTATAAATTGAAAGCGAAACTAAAATATTTTGAAAAAAATTAAATTAAAATCTGGGTTTGTTAATTTAGTTGGAATTCCAAATTCAGGAAAATCAACCCTTATTAATAAATTAGTCGGGAAAAAAATTTCTATAGTTTCACATAAAATTCAAACCACTAGGTTTTGCATAAGAGGTATATGTAATTTTAATTTAACTAATCAGTTAAAATCTCAAATAATTTTTGTTGACACTCCTGGTATTTTTTTACCAAAAAGAAGACTTGAAAAAGCTATGGTATCTGCTGCATGGTCTGAATTAAACTTTACTGATAAAGCAATTTTCATTCATGATGTTTCAAAATCACTTGAAGAAAATACAAGAGATATAATCAGTAAAATCTGTGAATTAAAATCAGATTTAATATTAGTCTTAAATAAAATTGATTTACTACCTAAAGAACAACTACTTAACAAGATATCTGAGATAAAATCTTTGTACAACTTTGAAAAAATTTTTTTAATTTCTGCGAAAAATGGCAGTGGATGTAATGCATTAAAAGAGTATTTGGCTAATAAAATGCCTACACATGCATTTTTTTATGATGAAAATATTGTTTCTGATTTACCTCAGTCAATTTTGGCGTCTGAAATTACAAGAGAAAAGTTATTTAAAAACCTCAATCAAGAATTACCTTATAATATTACTGTCGAAACAGAAAAATGGAATATTAATTTAGATGAAAGTGTAAATATTCATCAATCAATAATTATTAATAAACAAAGCTATAAACCAATAATTTTAGGAAAAGGAGGACAAAACATAAAAAGGATTGGCACTATGTCGCGTAAAGAACTTGAAAAATTATTTGATTTAAAAGTTCACCTATTTCTATTTATAAAATTTAAAAAAAATTGGATGGAAGATCCATCTAAATATTCTTCTGTTGGTTTAGATTATAATGCCTGAATGGAATGATTTAGGGATAGTTTTGTCAGCATCTAAATATGGTGAAAAAGGTTTAGTTGTAAGTATTTTAACAGAAAATCATGGGCGTCATGTAGGTTGGCTTAATTATTATAAATCCAAAAATATTTTATCAAATGTTCAACCTGGAAATTTTGTAAAAGTTTTTTGGAAATCAAGATTATTAGAACAAATGGGCAATTTCAAAATTGAACTACTTTCTTCAGTTTCTGGAAAAATTTTTGATGAAAAACTTAAATTACAAGCATTAATTTCACTTTGTTCTTTGTTAGAAAAATTTTTACCTGAAAGACAAATTTATTCTGAAATATTTGATGCAACTAAAGCCTTTATAAATCTTTTAGCAATTCATGATGAAATTCAAGAAAACCAGTGGGCTAAAGGTTATGTAAAATGGGAGGTTGGATTATTATCGTCAATCGGTTTTTCTTTGGATTTAAAAAAATGTGCTGTTACAGGACAAAAAGATAAATTATATTATGTTAGTCCTAAAACCGGTAAAGCCGTGTCTAAAGAGGGTGCTGGTAAATTTGCTCCTAAACTTTTTAATTTACCCTTTTTTTTAGGTGGAGCTGAAGTTCTTGGGGAAAACCATTATGATGAAATAATAGCAGGTTTAAACATAACAACTTATTTCTTCAAAAATAAATTATTATTATCTATAAATGATACAAGTGATATGAATTTGCCCAGCTCAAGGGAAAGATTAGAAAATATGATTACAAAATTGTAAATAAATTTAGAGAGTTATTTTATGAAAAACAACAATTTACAAAATGCAAATATTAACTATACCTCTTTCTCAAAAGCAATCTCTGATCGTTACCTTGCGTATGCTTTGTCAACTATAACGTCAAGATCTTTGCCTGATGTTAGAGATGGTTTAAAGCCAGTTCACAGAAGAGTACTCTATGCAATGATGCAATTAAAGCTTAATCATAACGTATCATTCAAAAAATCAGCACGTGTTGTTGGAGATGTAATGGGAAAATTTCATCCTCATGGTGATGCTGCAATTTATGAATCAATGGTTAGAATGGCACAAGAATTTGCATTAAGATATCCTCTAGTAGATGGACAAGGTAATTTTGGTAATATTGATGGAGATAATGCAGCTGCAATGCGATATACTGAAGCTAGAATGTCTAAAGCAGCAGAGTTACTGTTAACTGATATTGATAAAGATACTGTTGATTTTAGAGAAACTTACGATGATGAAGATAAAGAACCTGTTGTATTACCGTCCGCTTTTCCAAATTTATTAGCTAATGGTTCGCAAGGTATTGCTGTGGGAATGGCAACTTCCATTCCACCGCATAATATAAACGAATTAATTGATGCTCTTTTGCATTTAATCAAATATCCAAATGCTTCTGATATTACAATTTCTAATATTGTTAAGGGTCCAGATTTTCCTACCGGAGGCATTCTAGTTGAACCTAAATCTTCAATTGAAGCAGCTTATAAAAATGGGAAAGGTAGTTTTAGATTAAGAGCAAGGTGGAATGTTGAGAAAATAAAAGGCGGGCAATGGAAAATAATTGTCACTGAAATCCCATACCAAGTTCAAAAAAGTAAATTGTTAGAAAAAATTTCTGAGTTAATTGACAATAAATCACTTCCTATGCTTTCTGATATAAGAGATGAAAGTACAGAAAATATTAGAGTAGTAATTGAACCCAAAAGTCGAAATCTGTTACCAGAAATGATTATGGAGACTCTTTTTAAGAGGACTGACTTAGAAGTAAAATTTTCTTTAAATTTAAATGTAATAGATAAAAACAATATACCTGGTGTTAAATCTCTTAAAGAGGCATTAAGATTATGGTTGGATCATAGGCAAATCGTTCTTCAAAGAAAAAGTAAATACAGATTAAGCCAAATTGAAAATAGGTTAAATATCTTAAATGGTTATATAGTAGTTTATTTGAACTTAGATAAAGTAATTGAAATAATAAGAGAAGAAGATAATCCAAAAGAAGTTCTAATTTCTTTCTTTAAAATAAACGAGATACAGGCAAATGCTATCTTAGATATGCGTCTTCGATCTTTAAGAAAGTTAGAAGAAACCGAACTTAGAAATGAACTTAATAAATTACAAAATGAGCAAAAAAATCTAAATAATATTTTAAAAAATTATGATGCTCAATGGAAAGAAATTTATTCAGATGTAAAATGTCTTAAGAAAGACTTTAACAATATTTCATCTCGTAAAACTGAAATTAAAGATTTACCTTTTGTTGAAGATTTTGATGAAGATCAATTTATAACTAAAGAACCAATAACAATTATATTATCTTATCAAGGTTGGATTAGAACTCAAAAAAATCATCTGAACCATGATGTTGAATTAAAGTATAGAGAAGGTGATAAAGAAAAGTTTAGGATACACGCCTTTACTACGGATAAAATTATTTTTTTTGCAGATAATGGGAGATTTTTTTGTGTTTCAGCTAACAAGCTACCTTCTGGAAGAGGATTTGGTGAGCCTATATCTTTAACAATAGATCTTAAAGCAGACAATAATATTATATCTTGTTTCCCATATTTTGAAGGAAACGTTTTGCTAGCACTTGAATCTGGTCATGGTTTTAAAATTAGTACTACTAATCTTATTGCGCAGACAAAATCTGGAAAACAAATATTAAATGCCAAAGAAGATAATAAAGCAAAGGTTTGCAAAAAAGTAGAGGGAGATTTTATTGCTGTTGTTGGTAATAATAGAAAGCTGTTAGTATACTCAATGAATGAAGTTCCTGAATTAAATAAGGGTAAAGGTGTCATTCTTCAAAGATATAAAGATGGTACATTGTCTGATATAACTACATTTAATAAAAATGACGGAATTGTTTGGAAAATGAACGGTGGTCGACAGAGAACTGAAAAAGAATTTTTAACATGGCTAGGTAAAAGAGGATCTGTTGGTAGAATGGTACCTATTGGTTTTCCTAGGCCACCATTATTTAATTAAAAAAGTCTAAATTTTCTTTTGGATTATTTGAAAGAGCTTGTTAGTATAATTTTACAAAATTAATTATTCAATTAAGGGAGGAATATAATGAAAAGAAGAGATTTTCTAACCAAGGGAAGCGTTGTTACTGCTGTAGGTTTAGGTGCAGCTGCTGTACTGTCTGGTTGCGATCAAGCTGATAAAGATAAGAAAGAGGTTAAAGCTCCAGCTGTTCAAAAATCAAAAAAAACAATCACTATTGTTTCTACATGGCCAAGAGACTTTCCAGGTCTAGGAACATCAGCTCAAAGGTTAGCTGCGCGTATAACTGAACTATCTCAAGGTGCACTTACTACAGAATATTTTGCAGCAGGAGAAAAAGTAGGTGCATTTGATGTTTTCGATGAAGTTGCTTCAGGAAATTCAACTGCTTATATTGCTGCTGATTATTATTGGATTGGAAAACATCCTGGATTTGCGTATTTTACATCAGTACCATTTGGAATGACAATGGTAGAGTGGAACGCTTGGATCAAATTTAATGGAGGACAACAATTATGGGATGAGATTTCTGGAGAATTTGGACTGAAAGCTCTTACTTGTGGAGGTACTGGAACACAAGCGGGCGGTTGGTTCAACAAGGAAATAAATTCTGCAGATGACTTAAAGGGTCTAAAGATGAGAATTCCTGGTCTTGGTGGTAAAGTTATGTCTAAACTTGGAGCTTCTACAGTTTCATTGCCAGGTGGTCAAATTTATGAAAATCTTGTGTCAGGAGCTATTGATGCAACTGAGTGGGTAGGCCCTTACAATGATTATTTTATGAAGTTTCACGAAGCTGCTAAATATTACTACACTGGAGGAATGCATGAGCCTGGTGGGGGTTTAGCTTTTTCTTTTAATGCAAGTTTTTGGGGCTCCTTAAGTAATTGGGAAAAAGCTGTTTTAGAGGCTGCTGCTATGGAAGAAAACGCTGCTCAATTTGAAGAATGTTTAGCTAATAATGGTAAATATCTTAACAAGCTAATTAATGAGCATGGTGTAAAACTTCGCTCTTTTAGCGACGATACTTGGGACTCTTTTGGAAAAGCTGCAGCTGAAGTTTTTGAAGAGACCAGAGATCATTCTGAGTTAGCCAAAAAAATTGATACATCATTTCAGAGTAATCTTAGAGAGATTGGTGGAGCTATAGCTCAGCTTGAAACTACATTTGTTAATCAAAGAAATAGAGTTTTAGGTATCATATAAAATTCATACACAAGACTGAGTTAAACTCAGTCTTGTGTTTTAATAAGAATATTTTACAAAATTTTGGAGATATTTTTGGCTAAAAATTTATTAGTTAATAAAAGTTTGTTTGTTAAACGTTTTATAGGATGGTTTTTTATTACCTCATTAATTGCATTTATGATAAATAATGTTTTAAATCTATCTTTTAATATTCCTTTTGCCATTGATTTTTTTTCTAAAAGTAATTTTTTATCTATTATACCCCTATCAATCTATTTCTTAGCAATTATTTCTTCATTGTATATTTCTCTAAAGCTTTCAAATCAATCACTTGTTCATGATTCAGAAAATCTTAATAAATTTAACCTTTTTTTTATAAGATCGTGTTTTTGGGCTGTTTTATTAATTGGATTTGTAGATGTTACTATTGCTTTTTTGAGAGTTGAAAATATTTCAAATATAATTTTTGATGATTCACTAGTTAAAGCCTTAAAAAAACCCTCATTTGTATGCACTTTTATTCATATCCCATTAACATTATTAGGTTTTATCATTGGTTATTTTAGTAGAACATTAGGTTTCACCTGGCTAGCATTAATGATTGTATGTGCTGAATTAGTTATTGTTATTACTAGATTTGTGTTTTCATATGAACAATCTTTTATGGGTGATTTAGTAAGATACTGGTATGCTGCACTTTTTCTATTTGCATCTGCTTATACATTGTTTGAAGATGGGCATGTAAGGGTTGATGTTTTTTATACAAACTTAAGTAATCAAAAAAAATCAAAAGTTAATGCTATTGGTTCAATTTTTCTTGGAGTTTCCACATGTGTTGCTATTTTATTTGTTGGCTTTAATGGAACTCAATCCATTATTAATAGTCCTATCCTTAATTTTGAGATCACCCAGACAGGTAGTGTAGGAATGTTTGTAAAATATCAGTTGGCTGCCTTCCTAGGTGTTTTTGCTATATCAATGTTAATCCAGTTTGTAAGTTACTACTTCTCATCACTTTCAAAGATAAATCAATTTAAAGAAAGTTAATTTATTGGAACTTTTATTTTTAATAATTCTTATATTAACGATGGCAGTAGCACTAGGCTCAGGATTTCCAGTAGCTTTTGCTTTACCAGGATCTGCTATTTTATCTATATCACTTGCAGCAATTTGTGGCTTGATTTTTGAAAATAATTTGGATGCATATTTTCATTCTGGAAGTGCTTCTCAGTGGATATCAGCTGGTGTAACAAATCTGCGAGGAATTTATTGGGAAGTTGAAAGAGATACTTTAATAGCAATCCCATTATTTATTTTTATGGGAATTATGCTTCAACGATCTAAGATTGCAGAAGATTTATTAGTAACTATGGCTCAACTTTTTGGAAGAATACCTGGTGGTTTAGGTATCTCTGTTGTTTTTGTTGGTGCCTTGTTAGCAGCAACAACAGGAATAGTAGGGGCTACTGTAGTAGCTATGGGTTTAATCTCATTACCTGCTATGTTAAGAAATAGTTATTCACCTTCTTTAGCAACTGGAACAATTGCTGCTTCAGGTACGTTAGGTCAAATAATTCCACCATCAATTGTATTAATAATTTTGGCAGATCAACTTGCATCAGCAACTGATCAAGCTAGTACACTTAGAAAAAATCTTTTTAAAGAAAATACTGGCGATTTAATGATGCCATCAGTTTATGATGTTACGTCAACAAGTGCAGGAGAAATGTTTTTGGGAGCATTTTTACCTGGGATAGTGCTTGTTGGCCTTTACATGTTGTTTATATTAATACTAGCGTTGCTTTTTCCAAAAACAGCGCCTGCAGTCCCTTACAATGGCAAGGTTGATAGAAGTTTTTGGCTAAAAGTTTTTCTTACACTTGTCCCTCCATTAACACTAATAATAATTGTCTTAGGATCAATTATTACTGGCATCGCCACTGTTAATCAAGCCGGTGCCATTGGTGCTGCTGGTGCTATAGTTATGGCAGGTTATAGACTCCAAAGTTCTTCTAAAACAGCTTTTTATCCTGCATTTATATTAATTATTTCTTTGATACTCATTACTTATTCATTAGTTAATTACGAAATGAACGTTAAAGCTGCAGATTCAAAAGAAGATTTCATCGGAATTATGATTGGTGCTTCAGGTGCTTTTCTTCTAATCATCTCTCTTATTTGGAGTGGGATTAGATTGTTTGATACTGAAAATACAATGAAAGGTGTTATGCTTGAGACAGCAAAAACAACCTCATTAGTTTTTATTATTCTTCTTGGGGCTGCCATGTTAACAGCTGCATTCAGAGCATTTGGTGGTGAAGATTTAGTAAGAGATTACTTAAATTCTTTAGCCGGTGGTTTTTGGACTAAGTTTATTGTAGTAATGGCTGTTATATTTATTTTAGGTTTTTTCCTAGATTTTATAGAAATAGCAGTAGTTGTTGTACCAATTGTTGCGCCAATTTTGCTTGCTGATCCATCTGCGAATATTACGGCTGTTTGGTTGGGTGTAATGATTGGTCTTAATATCCAAACGTCTTTTCTTACTCCTCCATTTGGTTTTGCTCTTTTTTATCTCCGTGGTG
>MDTG01138538.1_pt1 | contig 12516 bp, 18 predicted proteins | sample 811421 | NCBI WGS metagenome assembly MDTG01 (sample SAMN05326645, study PRJNA326480) | marine metagenome | isolation source: seawater | place: Pacific Ocean: South East | collected 2011 | reverse complement strand
GTTTTTGCAACTGCAACTGTTCTTCTTGCACAATACGGACTTGACCCTGATACTTGGGGCATGATTGCTATTGTGTACATTGGTGGCCAATCTGTTATTGACGCAGCCAAGACTTGGAGACACGGCAGATAATGACTCTGTTAGCAGCCAAAAAGTACTGGGAACTCTCAGCGTCCTTCTTGAGAAATCACTGGAGGGCGGTGGTTGTTCTTGGTGCTATGGCTATTTGCTATTTCTACGGCAAAAGCGCACAAAAGAAACTTAAATTAGATCACGCCTTGGCAAAAGCACAATGGCGTAAAGAGAGAGAACAAATTGAAAACTCATATCAGAAAGAGATCGTTAAACGGGAAAAAGCTCGTAAGGCCTATGACCTCGCCCTTAAAACGGCGGAAGAGAAGAAAGCCAAATCAATTACCGACCTAGAGAAGAAAAAGGTCGAGGAAACAAAAAAAATAATTAAAGCATCAAAGAATGATCCTGAGAAGTTAGATAAGATTCTAAAAGATCTCGGAATAGAGGAAGTATGACATTTATGCTATTTGCCTCCCTAGCGTATGGCGAGGCACAATTTACAAATTTAAAAGTTGGTGAACCAGCACCTTTCAATGGCAGACTATTGAACGATGAAGCGCTTGCAACACTAGTTGTTAATCAAGATTCAATTGAAGAAGCATGTGCCATCGAAATAGATTACGAATTAGACAAAGCAAAGGCCAAATGGAACTATGACTTTGAGATTATGAAGATAGGTCTTGAAGGCAAGTTAGAAAGAGCCGAGATACAAATTCAAACACAACAACAAGAAATTGATTACTTACGAGCCAATCAAAAGCAAAGTAGAACTTTTTTATGGGTTTCGACTGGCTTTTTAGTAGGAACTGGGACTTCACTTGCTATTTATAGTATTGTGGAGAACCAAAATGATTAAAGTTAGAATTAAAAGCTTTTTAAAAGAAGCCGCTGAAATGATTTGCCCACCTGCAACTCAAGATCTTGAACTCAATACAATCAATAGAGATGCTGCTATCCAAGCAAAGCACATCCAGTATGGACCTCTTAATGTTAAAGAACCCGGTGACTACTGGAAAGAGATAGCTGAGTATTGGGATACAACAGCAAAAGCTGCAAAGAAATCTATTTGTGGAAATTGTGTGGCTTTCGACATTAGCCCTCGTATGGAAAAATGTATGCCGGGACCTGTTTCTGATGGTGATGGGAGACTAGGCTATTGTTGGATGCATCACTTCAAGTGTCATTCGGCCCGTTCTTGTAGAACGCATGCCGGCGGTGGACCAATCAAAAAAGATAGCATATCACACGAGTGGCAAGAAAGAAACGAAAAATCTATGTCCGTTATGAAATGAGATTACATTTAACTAAAAACAAATTTAATGAAGATGGATACTGGCGGTTGCCGATTGATGAAACCGATCTTTTGCTTAAGCAAGAGTCTGTATTCTTATTTGATCAAAATGGGTATCACCTAACTCCGACGGAGATGGTTTATGCGAATGCAAATAACTATCCAGTAATCCACCGTCGTCATGAATGGATGCTTTGCAAAGAGTGGATGGTTACAAAACAATTAAACTGCGGACCACACATTAATCATTGCCAGTTATTAGAAAGAAAGTCATTTGCTGATGAGGCAAAACAACAAATGCTATTCTATGCAACACGAAATCCCCTTCTTTGGAAACTAATACGAATGCGCCCGAAGTGGGGCATTGACATGAGTATTGATTATGTTGACAGAAGAGGTAATGTGTTTGAAATATTTCATTATGAATGGGATAACTTTGATTACGCCTCTGTTGAAGAAAAAAAAGAAGAGATAGAAAAGTTTGCATTATCTATTGATTGGGATAGTGCCGCCGCTTCTTTATTAGAACGTAAAGATGAATGGGCTGATCTGTCGTTTTTCGAAATGTCAAAATGGAAAACTGACTTCTTTGGATTAAGTCCAGAAAAATTTAAAGATATATCTTGGGAGAGCTAATGTCAAAAGATCCAAATTACGTTGTAAAGATAGAAAAAGCAATCGCTGCTAAATATGGAGAAGAAGCAATCCAGAACCCAAAGAAGACTTGGAATGAGGATAAAGAAAAAGAATACTTCGCTCAATTAAAAGAATTCTATAGAGAACAGAAACAAGAAGAGGATTTCGACAAGAAAGAGGTAAATGGTGTTTTCATACCAAGAAAACTACTTAATAGTGATTCTAATCGTTCCTGTCCTATTTGTTCTGTATACACAACTAAAGCACAAGACGACCTTTATTTTACAAAGTTTGATTGTTGTTTTAAGTGCTATATTCAATGGGTTGAGGGCCGAGAAGAAAGATGGAAATCTGGCTGGAGACCCAATAATGAAACTAACAACAAAGATGATTAAAGATATCATTAGAGAAGAGATGAACAAGGCTAAAAAAGAAAAGCCAATGACTCTTAAGCAGGTGGCAAACAAACTTGGTGCTCCCGTTAAAAAAGAGCAAGTCACTAACGAAGGTATTGAAAACATAACACCAGAAAACATTATGTTAGTTTTACAGGCTCTTGCTAAAATGGGAGTTGAATTATCTCCTGCGATTCTTGGTGGTGGTGTCGCTGCTGCTGCTATGAAAATTAAAGATTTAATGAAAGATCAGGAAGTCGACGACGATCCACGCTTTTACGATGATGAGGACTAAACAATGGCTACAACATTAGAAATTATTCAAGGACTTGCTCAAGCAGCCGCACATGCTTATGATGGTGGATTTGATGAACGCTATTCACATGACGGAACGGCTCGCAAAGTTGGGCTTCAAAGAGAAGAAGGTGATCCAATCCTTGATCGCCGAGTTATTGATGGTTTTGCTGTTCGATTTTCCGGCCCTCAAATGATTATAACTTATCAGTCAGAGATCAAGCTTAAAGAAGTCTATGCTGGTGGATTTGAATCTGAGATCGAAAGAAGGATCAATGAAGTTAAAAAGTTTCTTCAAAGAGAATACAAAGCAATCACAGGAAATTCTGTGACACTTAGAAAGGCTGCTGAGCCAAACGTTCTTGTCCAATCGACTTCTCGTGTTCATTCATGGGTGCAGGCTACCCAAGTATTTAACATCGGTGGAGTTAATGCGGAAGGGATTCTTCAGCCTTCTGAGCCAACAGTTAGAGAAATTACAAAGAAATTTTTAGAACAAGCCTCAACTAAGAGGCCACAAAACGATACAAGGAAATAATGGCATTTGAGTTATCCAAGCAAGAGATAGTAAAAGAAATTGTAAAGTCGGGCAAAGACCCGATTTACTTTATTAATACTTATTGCCGGATTTCTCACCCTCAACGAGGTTTAATTAAGTTTGATACCTATCCTTATCAGGATGACCTACTTGAAGATTTCAATGATTTTCGTTTTACAGTTATTTTAAAAGCCAGACAGTTAGGCATCTCAACGATTACTGCTGCCTACATTGTCTGGCTCATTAATTTTCATCGAGACAAGAACGTAATGGTTCTTGCAACCAAGTTTGCTACGGCAGCAAACCTCGTGAAGAAAGTTAAGAATGTAATGAAGAATTTACCAGACTGGATTCGCATTACAGACATTTCAATTGACAATAGAACATCTTTTGAACTCTCCAACGGCTCGCAAGTGAAGGCCTCATCCACTTCCGGTGATGCGGGTCGTTCGGAGGCACTCTCGCTCCTCGTCATCGACGAGGCTGCGTTTGTTGACGGACTTGAAGAGCTTTGGACCGCTCTTTATCCTACACTATCAACCGGTGGTCGCTGTATTGCTTTAAGTACACCAAACGGCGTTGGTAACTGGTTTCACAAAACTTATGTCGATGCCGTCGATGGGCAGAACGATTTTAAATCAATCAGTCTTCCGTGGAATGTGCATCCAGAAAGAGACCAAGCATGGTTTAACAACGAGACTAAAAACATGTCTCGCCGTCAAATCGCACAAGAATTAGAATGCAATTTCAATTCTTCTGGTGAGAACGTATTACAGTCAGAAGACATGGAGTGGATTCATTCGTGTGTAAAGGACCCCATCTATCGCACAGGATTTGATAGAAACTTCTGGATTTGGGAGAAATACGAAGAAGGCTCCAAGTATCTTCTTGTAGCTGATGTTGCGAGAGGAGATGGGGCTGATTATTCTGTTTTTCATGTTATTAATTTAAATACAATGAAAATTGCAGCAGAATACCAAGGTAAGCCTTCGCTTGATCTTTATGCTGACATTCTTTATGACGCTGGCCGTGAATACGGTAATTGTCTTTTAGTTGTTGAAAACAATGGGATTGGTATCTCTGTTTTGGAAAAACTTATTAACAAGGATTACCCAAATCTTTATTATTCTGTAAAGGGTTCGCATGAATATGTTGAGCAACACAAAGCAGAATACATGTCTAATTCAGTGCCCGGATTTACTAATTCTTCCAAGACAAGACCACTTATTGTGGCAAAAATGGAAGAGTACATGAGAAACAGACTAATTACTGTTAGATCTTCTCGTCTTTTTCATGAATTTAAAACTTTTGTCTGGCACAATGGGAGACCACAAGCAATGCGATCTTACCACGATGATCTGGTTATGTCACTATCAATTGCTTGTTGGGTTAGAGATACTGCCCTCGAAATTGATAAAAAAGATGTAGCGTATAAGAAAGCCATGGTAAATGGTATGTATATGAACTCAACTAAAATGAACACTACCATCAAAGGTCAAGATGGATACTCACAATCATTTGAAGAAAAGTATCGAGAAGAAATAAAAAATGCAAAAGATTTTGTTTGGATCTTTAGAGGATAGAAAATGGCTAAAAAAACTAGAAATGGAAAGAATCCCAATAACGAAGAAAGTGAATTATTTAAATCATTAACTCGACTGTTCTCTGGACCAATCACAACAAGAAGAACACAAACAGGTCGACAGTTGACTCGCCGTCATCTTGACATGTATGCAACCAAATTTCGATCGGCTTCCGGCAAGCAATTTAAAAAGGTGGAAAGCTATGCACCTCTATCTCAATTAAATTCAAATCTTTATAAAGCTAGAAATAGAGCAGAACGATACATTGATTTTGATGAGATGGAATATACTCCTGAAATTGCGTCATCATTAGACATTTATGCTGACGAAATGACAACACACTCAACACTTCAGCCAATGCTTACAATCAAGTGTTCTAATGAAGAGATTTCTTATTTACTACAAAATTTGTATCACAAAGTTTTAAATATTGATTACAATCTTTTCGGTTGGTCTCGGACAATGTGCAAGTATGGAGATTTGTTTCTTTATCTTGATATTGATGAGCATGCTGGAATACAAAACTGTATCGGACTGCCATCTCAAGAAGTCGAGCGACTCGAAGGCGAAGATGAGGCAAACCCAAATTATGTTCAGTTTCAGTGGAACTCTGCTGGTCTGACCTTTGAAAACTGGCAGGTTGCTCACTTCCGTATTCTTGGAAACGATAAGCATGCACCATACGGAACCTCTGTGCTTGAACCAGCCCGTCGCATTTGGCGACAACTTACAATGCTAGAAGACGCAATGATGGCCTATCGCATTGTTCGAGCACCAGAAAGAAGGCTTTTTAAAATTGATGTTGGTAACATCGCCCCTGAAGATGTTGAGCAATACATGCAGAAGGTCATGACTCAGATGAAGCGTCATCAAGTTGTTGATCCAACAACCGGTCGTGTTGATCTTCGCTATAACCCACTTTCTATTGAAGAAGACTATTTTATTCCTGTTCGTGGTGGATCTGCATCTGACATCTCAAACTTGCCCGGATCTTCATATAATGGCGGTATTGATGATGTTAAGTACCTCAGAGATAAATTATTCTCTGCTCTTAAGATTCCACAATCGTACCTATCAATGGGCGAAGGAGCGACTGAGGACAAGACAACTCTTGCTCAGAAAGACATCCGTTTCGCCAGAACCATTCAAAGGCTTCAAAGAGTCGTTGTTGCGGAGTTAGAAAAAATTGGAATCATTCATTTATTTACACTCGGTTTTCGTGGAGACGATCTGCTCTCCTTCAAATTGGCCCTTAATAATCCTTCAAAAATCGCAGAACTTCAAGAACTTGAGCACTGGGATAAAAAGTTCCAAGTTGCCGCTAACGCAACAGAAGGATTCTTTTCTAAGCGTTGGATTGCTGAGCACATGTTTGGCTTGTCTGCTGATGAGTTTATTCGCTGTCAAAGAGAAATGTTTCATGATCGCAAGTTTAGTGCCGCTCTTGAAGCTGCTGCTCAACCAGATGAAGCAGCAGGTGGCGATGCCGGAGGCGGAGGCCTTGGCGATCTGGGCGCTGATCTCGGTGGTGATGATCTCGGTGGCGACCTCGGTGGTGGTGACGATCTTGGCGACCTTGGTGGAGGTGGAGAAGAACCAGAAGCCGAACCTGCCGGAGACGAGGGAGAAAATACACTTCTGGCCGAGCCACCGGCTAAACGAGACGACGATGCAAAGCCACGAGGTAAATACGAAATGAAAAGAAAACCTCGAAGACCAAGAACAAAACAAAAAATTATGAACCAAGTAACATCAGGAGAGATCAGAGGCTCGACAGCCAGAACGACCTTTCCGGGAGCCATTGGTTCCGGAGCTTTATCTAATCTATATCAAGAAGATAAGGGTAACGAGAACTTAGAAGAAGAGAAACTATTTAGTTTAAGCAACGATGTAAAGCAGTTGCTCGAAAGTCTAACAAAAAAGGAAGATAAGCATGAAGCACAATAAGAAAAGAAATACCGCTTTTCTTTACGAATGCTTAGTAAAAGAATTAACAAAAGCAATCATTCGTAATGATAATGATCTCAAAATAAAGATTACTGAGGTTATAAAAGAAAGTTTTAATAAAGGAACAGTTCTTAAAAAAGATCTTGATATTTATAACTCACTTCTCGAAGGCACTGGCCAGAGTGAATACGCACACGCCCTTCGAGTTATTTACGAGATTAAAAAAGATTATGACAGTCTTGATCGAAAGGCAGTGTTCAATGCTCAAACCAAGCTTATCAAAAAAATGAACGAGTCATTTGATTCTGGAATCTGGAATAATTTCGTTTCAAATTACAAGAACATGGCGACAGCGGACATGTTTTTTAAGCAAGAGAAACTCCCAGCAAAGAAAAGACTGCTTATTGAACATAGAGTTGTTGAGTTCAGAAGAGAGACTCTTGTCGAGTCTAAGATGAAGCACATCGATAACCTTACGTACAAAACTTTTGTTAACAAGTTTAACGAAACCTACGCAGAGTCATTGCGCAAAGAACAGAGAGAGCTTCTAACGAACTTTATTATTTCATTCTCGGACAATGGCGTTGGTCTCAAGTCATTTATCAATGAAGAGATTCATCGTCTCCGAACATCTCTCCAAACCTTGAACGAAGGCAGCTATGCTCAAAACGCCTCAAAAGTTGTCAATAAACTCAATAGTTTTAAGGAAAGACGCTTAGACGAACAAATGCTTAGGGACCTGTTTTACATTCAAGATTTAGTGCATGAGGTGACAAAAAATGAGCATTAATGTTAAAATTGGAAGTGATTCGTCACCTGAACCTCGTGATACATCAATTGGCGTTAACATTAGCTCATCTCCAAAAATCGGAGTCACGATTAACAACCCGAGACTTCACGAGATCAAATTTAAATTAAACATACGAGAGGCACACAACGGTGACCTTATGATCTTTGATCATCCTGACATTGACATCGTAGTTATGGTAGAGAAAAGAAAGGTTGTCACTTTTGCAAAAGATCTTGCAACAGATGTTGTATATGGTACGTCATCACGTCTTATGGAAAGACTAAGACAAAAAGGCGTTATCGCTTATGAGACCATTCAAGGTGGAAATGTCTATGGTTCACTCGAAGGCCAGCTTCTTGAGATGAAGAACCCCGACCTGAAAGAAAACTTTTTTCCACTTATCCTTAATCAAATTTCAGAATGGGTTGAGAGTGAAAGACCGTATTTTGAAACCGTTGATGAATACGAACAAATGTATGATGACTCTTTGACTCACCCAGATTCCGAAGACTCCACGCCGCTTGGAAAAGTTCCACAAGAAGTTGAAAAAGGATCAATACGTCCTTATGTTTTTGGTGCATATCCATACGGGGGATATTATTACTAATGCAACTTATAATGGAAAACTGGCGTCTTTTTGTTGAACAACAAGAAGCTATAACAATTGATGAATCTTTACTATTGCCTGAATTTTTAAAAGGTCAACTTGATGAAGAATTACTAAGTGAAGTTGAAACAGATCCTGATGCTCTCTCGTTATCTGAAATCCAAAAAATGCCTGCGGCACAAATAATAGCTGTTTATGATAAACTCGTCCCCAAGCAAACAGATGCTGCTGACCAAGCTAGAGCCGGAAGACAAAAACAAAGAAAACAAAAACGAGCAGATATGTCAGCACAAATAGATAAACATTATTATTCTGGTGTATTCAATAAAGTTTTTAACGCTGCAAAATTAACTATTAACGATGTTTTAGGCACTGACCTAGAGGCCTTTGACGAGAAGTCCGCAGAGGAAAAAGAAAACCTTTTGAGAAGAAAGGTAAAAGACAACATCATGGAAGAGTTCTCGCCACTAGAAAGAGAAATTATACGATCCATTTTTCTTTTTACAGGCGCTAATGTTCCCTCTGTTAGAGAACCAGATAATTTTGATGAAGAGCAATCAAGAGTAGTAGAATTTACAAACAAAAGCATAACTGCTATGTTTAAACCAACTAAAGAAACATATCGCAAGGCAAAAGTTATTTTAGGAAAACTGCAACAAAAAGAAGTTGAAAAGTCTCCTGATTTATTTAGAGGCCTAAAAATGCCTTTGCAAACAAGTAAGCATGTGCCGATCTCTGCGTACTCAGTTGGTAGGAACATTTACATCGGAAACTTTATGTCTTTTACAACTGATGCAAATGTCTCCCTAGCATTTGCTAGTTCAAATAGTTCTGATGAGCAGTACGTTTCAACTATTTTTGCAGTTCCGGCTGGTGATATGAAAAGAGGAATGTTTGTTTCTGAATTTAGCCAATATGAACACGAAGAAGAATTTATAACATCTGGTGAATTTAAAATAACAAGTATTGATGCCGTGATTGGTAATTTTAATAATCTAGATCAAATGTTGAAAAGCTCAAAACGCTTTAAAAGTTTCGAGGACTTAATGAATAATTTAAAATATAGAGGAATTTCATTTAAACAATTTTATGATAATTCCATACCAAATACAGAAGAAGGCAAAGAGGCGCTCACTTTTTTTAGAGATAGAGTAAGAGTAGGCGTTTACATGGAGCAAGTATGAACGTAAATTTTTTAGAATTTGATGCCGGATGGTTGTGGTTTATATTGACCGCATACGGACTAACCCAAATTCTTGTGTATGGATCGATCTTTGATCAAATACGCCCCGCAAAGGATGCTTATCGTGGATGGGGTAAAGTCTGGCATTGCCCAATGTGTATGGGTTTTTGGGTTGGAGCTCTTTTATTTACGTTAAACGGCTTTACAGAACTATTTACATTTGATTACACATTCGCAAACTTTTTAATTTGCGGGTGGATCGCATCAGGTACATCGTATTTTTTAAGTATGCTTGTGAATGATGACGGGATTAAGATTAACCAAGGAGCTAAAAATGAATAAGAAATGGATGTTACAACCAGTTCGTCGCTGTTGCAGCGGATCTTAACTCGGGCGGGTTGCGCCCGCTTTTAAAGGATTAAGTAGATGAAACTTACATTAAAAAAACTGAAACAAATAATTAAAGAGGAAATGCAAAATGTGATCTCCGAAGAAGATGACACAAATGCTATGATTGATAATGCTCAAAAAGCAGTTGAAGGCGAAGCTAATGCGGCTTTTGATAGAATCAAGGCGGCAGCAGATGAATCAGGTATGAGTGCTGAAATGCTCAAAGGCTTGTTTATTCAGTTTTTACAAAACATGGATTAAGTTTATTCGGAGAATCAAATGTCTAAACAACTTTTACAAGAATTTTATGAACTATGTCCTGATGGGATGTGCCCCGATCTCTTGACTGAACGAGAGAAGCGGGAAATCTCTAATGGCGCTATGTATCTTACCGGACGTATCCAAACTGCCGACAAGCAGAACGGAAATGGCCGAGTATATCCTTACGATGTTTTAAGTCGTGAGGTCAAGAATTATAAAAAGATTGTTGATGATAATCGTGCATGCGGAGAGCTTGACCACCCAGATGATTCTGTTGTGAATCTTAAAAATGTTTCCCACATTGTTACAGATGTATGGTGGGAAGGCAAGGATGTTATGGGTAAGATTAAAGTTCTTGACACTCCATCCGGAAGAACTTTAAAAGAACTAATTAATGCCGGAGTGAAGTTGGGCATTTCCTCAAGAGGTCTTGGATCGGTTCGTGAAAGCATGGGCAAGACTGTCGTTGAAAATGATTTTCAATTGATCTGTTTCGACATTGTCTCCGAGCCGTCAACTCCAAATGCTTTTGTTTTTCCAAAGGATTACAAAGCTAATCCAATTAGGATGCGAGAACACAAAGAAAACAAAATTGATAATTTATTTGATAAAATTTTGAGGGATTAATGAATAAAAAAGAATTAAAAAAAGTATTGAAGCCGTTGATCAAAGAGTGCATCAAAGAAGTCATGTTCGAGGATGGAACTCTTTCTTCTATTATTGCCGAAGTCATGAGAGGAACTCAACAAGCAACAGCTCAACCAATAGTAGAGCAACAATACCAACAGCCACAAACTCGATTAGAAACCGATGAGGAAGCCAAATCAAGACTTGCGGCAAAAAGAAAGACATTAATGAATTCCATCGGACAAGGTGCCTACAATGGAGTCAACCTTTTTGAAGGAACAACACCCGCACCCACACAGAGTGCTGGCCAAGGCCAAGGCGCTTTACACGGAGTTGCTCCAAATGATCCCGGTGTTGACATTTCTAAATTAATGAATAAAACATCAGCCATTTGGCAAAAAATGAACGAGAAGAAATAATGGGTTATAACTACGAATACAAAATCAAAAAAGGCGAATCTGTTGAAAGAGCCGTAAAAAAGTTTTCAAGAAAATGCAAGAAACTTGGAATCATTCAAGAGTGCAGAGACAGAAGACATTACATGAAGCCTTCTGTCAAAAGGCGTTTGGCAAAGAAAAGAGCGATCGCAAGACACCGTAAAGAGATGGCGAAAAGACGCCGCTAAACTATTTAAAATGATAGGAGATTGGATATGGCAAATTATATAGCGAGCAGTTTTGGCCGAACAAGGCAACTGAAAAACCTTAATGGTAAACATACAGCAGAAGTTGATGTTGTCGCTGTTGCATCACTGACTGATTCAAGCGATGGCTACAACACAGAAAATCAAAGATTTTTGCATGTTTTAGCAATTGATAAGAATGTTGGGGCTGCTTTGACAGTTACCATATATGGTTATGCTCATGCTTTTGGTAAGTGGTTTCCCCTAGAGACAATTAGCACAGCAACACTTGACTCAAGTGATGCTCCGGGTAACGTGAGTGCTGCTGTAACAATTACGGCACCCAATACTAGTACAGCCGAAGGATCACAAACAGCGGCACAGAGAAAGATGGCCATTTTTGAGATTGCTGGTATAGACAGAGTTGCTTTCGTTGGAACAACAGCAGATGTAAGAATCTTAGCAGCTAGCAGCACTTTTTAGGAATTATCATGGGTGAATTTGGATGGGCATATATTGATTGCGATGGTGGGCAAGCGAACGGTCCTACTGGTTCTTTGCAGTTCCATTCCGGATCACGAAACCTTTCTGGATCTGCAAATTTAATTTTTTTAACAAGTAGTAATACTTTAAATTTAACTGGCACACTTAATGTTAGTGGCGCTATCAACGCCAACTTCATGAACATTGAGGTTACAAATAAAAATGTAATCAACCTTTCAGCCTCTGGTGACACTAAGTTTGGTGATACAATTAATGATACACACCAATTTACCGGTAGCCTGAGAGTAACCGGTGGTGCCAGTTTCAATTATTATACTGTGACTTCTGCTAGTCATCCGTATTCGATTTTGACTACTGATTACATTCTTGGTATTTCTTCGAGTCAATATGTCAGCCTGACCCTGCCATCTGCTTCAGTTGCTGGGAAAGGTGCCATTTTTATTATCAAAGACGAATGGGGTGGATTTCCAACAGGCTCAAGTGGTGGCCGGCCAGCCGGTCAATTGATTGCTGTGTCATCTTCCGGCGCTGATTTAATTGACGGTAATGGAAACTACGAGATCAAAGATGGTAACAATGCCGCCATTTCTTTGTACTCAAATGGAACAAATGGGTGGTTTGTGTTCTAGATAATACAGAGGAGAATTAAATGTCATTCAACTTTGTAAAAGGAAAATTAAGTTTCCCAGTAGATGCACAACCCATTTTGTCAGGAACTTTCGTCGGCGACATCGACGGTGATGGAACTGATTTAACAAATGTCAGTCATATTG
>MDTG01101202.1_pt1 | contig 12517 bp, 9 predicted proteins | sample 811421 | NCBI WGS metagenome assembly MDTG01 (sample SAMN05326645, study PRJNA326480) | marine metagenome | isolation source: seawater | place: Pacific Ocean: South East | collected 2011 | reverse complement strand
GCAGCGCTTGCACCTACCATGGCATGGTAGCCCGGAGAAGAGGTGAGCATGAAGGATGCGTTAAGCGCGGCGCAGGACGCGATAGACAAGGTACTGCTGGGCAAGTCCCATTCGATCAAGCTGGCACTGGCATGCATTCTGGCCAAGGGGCACTTGCTGATCGAGGATTTGCCGGGCATGGGCAAGACCACGCTGTCTCAGGCGCTGGCCCGGGTGCTGGGCATGAGCTATCAGCGTATTCAGTTCACCAGCGACCTGCTGCCCGGCGATATCCTCGGCACCTCGGTGTTTGATCGCAACAATGCCCAGTTTGTTTTTCATCCCGGGCCCATTTTTGCCGAGTTGATTCTCGCTGACGAGATCAACCGTGCCACACCCAAAAGCCAGAGCGCATTGCTGGAGGCCATGGAGGAAGGGCAGGTAACGGTGGACGGGGCGACCCGCCAACTACCCGATCCCTTCTTTGTGATTGCCACGCAGAACCCGGTATCGCAGTCCGGCACCTTTGCGCTACCTGAGTCCCAGCTCGACCGCTTTCTCATGCGTCTGTCGCTTGGCTATCCGAGCGAGGCTGCTGAAAAGAATCTGCTGATGGGGGCCGAGCGCCGTACTCGCCTGGACGCGGTTGAGCCGATACTGGGGCGCGAGCAGTTGCGTGCGCTGCAGGCGCAGGTGCCGCAGGTGACCGCCAGCGAGGCGTTGGTCGATTACATTCTACGCTTGGTCAACCACACCCGTAACAGCGACAGCTGCGCCTGGGGACTGTCTCCGCGCGCCAGTCTGGGCTTGCTGGCAGCGGCGCGGGCCTGGGCCTTGCTGGAAAATCGCCATTACGTGATTCCTGAAGACGTTCAGGCGGTGCTGCCCGCGGTTGTCAGCCACCGCTTGCGGGCAACCAACGACCCGACCGGGCATGGCGGTGACAGCCTGGCGCGCTGGCTGCTTAACGAGGTCTCGCCGGTGTGACTGCCGCTATCCGCGCCAGGGCACGGCGCTGGCACCAGGGCTGGCTGCGTCGCAGAATCCCGCCAGCCCGCTCTCTGCGGCTGGACCATCGGCGGATATTTATCCTGCCCAGTCGCGCCGGCATGGCCTTTTTGCTGTTGCTGCTGATCATGCTGATCGGCGCCATCAACTATCAGAACAGCCTGGTTTACGGGCTCACCTTTACCTTGCTTAGCCTGTTTTGGGTTGCCCTGCATCACACCTATCGCAATCTGGCTGCCGTGCAGTTACGGGCTACCGGCGGGCGCGCCGTGTTTGCCGGTGAGCAGGTGCCGCTGGGGCTGACACTACGCTCAGAGCGCCGCGAGCACCAGGCGCTTAAATTGCGCTGGCCCGGGCTGGATGCCGTGTCGGTAGACGTACCGGCGGGTGGCGAGCAGGCGCTGACGCTGTTTCACCCCACCGAGCGCCGCGGTTGGTTGGCGCTGGAGCGTTTGCGCATTGAAACCCGTTACCCGCTCGGCTGGTTTGTTGCCTGGAGTTTGGTTGATCTGGACTGGCAGGTACTGGTGTACCTCAAACCGGTCAGTGCCCCACTGCCGGTAGGCGCCGCACCTGATGGCGAGGAGGGCGACCAGCCCCATGCACAGCAGGAAGGGGTGGCCGACTTTCAGGGGCTACGCGCCTACCGCCCGGGTGACTCGCGCAGACGCCTAGATTGGCGCGCCTGGTCTCGCGGACAGGGGCTGCATAGCAAGGTGTTTGCCGAGCCACAGCAGCAAAGCCTGTGGCTGGATCTGGCCGCCGCTGCCGGCCGCGACCTGGAAGAGCGCCTGGGCATTTTGACCGGCTGGGTGCTGGAGATGGAGCGTGAACAGCGCCCCTACGGCCTGAGCTTGCCGGGTGTACGTATCGAGCCGGCACAGGGCGATAGCCACCGCGAGGTTTGTCTGCGAGCGCTGGCACTCTATGGGCTGGAGGCGCGAGCGTGAGCACGGCACTGATTCCGCGTAATGCGTTGGCCTGGCTTTTGGGTGCCCAAGTGGTGGTGCTGCTGCCGCATTTGCCGCGCCTGCCTTGGTGGGTAGCCGTGCTCTGGCTTGGTTGCGCGGCCTGGCGCGTGCAGATTCAGCGCATGCGCTGGGGGTATCCCGGGCGCATCCTGCGGGCCGGAGGGCTGCTGCTGACCGGTGTCGCGGTGTTCGTTACCCAGGGCACGCTGATCGGCCTCGACGCCACCGTGATGCTGCTGTTGTTGCTGTTCATGCTCAAGCTGTTGGAGATGCGTAACCCGCGTGATGCGTTGGTGGTTATCTATCTGGGCTTCTTTATCCTGGCTACGGCCTTTCTGTTTGATCAGGGTATTCCCCTGACGCTCTATCAGTGCGTTGGCGCCGTGGTGCTGGTGGCGGCGCTGATCGGCCTGCAGCAAAGCCCTGCGCGCAATGACCCTTGGCGCGCGCTGCGCAGCGCGGCAGCCATGTTGCTGCAGGCGCTGCCGTTGATGTTGCTGATGTTTCTGTTCTTTCCCCGGCTGGCGCCGCTGTGGACGATCAACCTGCCCAGCGCCGAGAGTCGCACCGGGCTGTCTGACACCATGGCGCCGGCGGATATCGCCAATCTGGCGCAGTCCCCTGAACTGGCGTTCCGCGCGAGCTTTGAGGGGGATATCCCGCCGCCCAGCAGGCTCTACTGGCGCGCTATGACCCTCAGCCGCTTTGATGGCCGGGTGTGGTCGCAGGACCGTCTGCTGGAGGGGCGCCAGCCGCTGGCTGTGGAGCGCAGTGGCGCTGCGCTGGAGTACCAGGTCATCGCACAACCCACAGGCCGCAATTGGCTTTACAGCCTGCCCGGGAGTGTCTCGGATAGTCCTGAACTACGCGCAATGGGTGACGATACCCTGCGTGCCAAGCGCCCGCTGAGCAGCACCTTCGGCTATACGGCTACCGCCTATGAGCACGTCCAGCGTCAGCGTGACGGCCTGCCGGACGAAGAGCGTCAGCGCCTGTTGCAACTGCCAGAGGACAGTGACCCGCGTAGCCGCGCCTGGGCTGAGGAGCTGCGCCAGCGCTACGCCTCTGACGCCGAGCTGGTGAATGCGTTGCTGCGGCATTTCAACCAGCAGCCTTACCATTACACCTTGCGTCCGCCCACCCTGGGCAGGCATAGCAATGACGAGTTTCTGTTTGATACCCGGCGCGGCTTTTGCGAGCACTATGCTGGTGCCATGACCTTTGTGCTGCGCGCTGCCGGCATTCCCGCCCGGGTGGTGACCGGCTATCAGGGCGGCGAACTGAACCCCCGCGGTGGTTATCTGCTGGTCCATCAGTTTGATGCCCACGCCTGGATTGAGGCGTGGCTGCCGGGGCAGGGCTGGCAGTCCTTTGATCCGACCTTTCAGGTGGCCCCTAGCCGCATTGAGCGCGGGCTGGAAGAGGCCATGCGCGAGGAGGGCAGCTTTCTGGCTGACGCGCCTTTGGCCGGCTCGCGCTATCGCGATATCGGCTGGGTCAATAATCTGCGTCTGACCTGGGACGACATCAACTACCAGTGGCAGCTGCGCGTACTCAACTTTCAGTCCGAAGAGCAGTTGGCGCTGTTCAAGCGTTGGCTGGGCACGGCTGACTGGCGGCGCATCGGTGTAGTGGTGCTGTCGCTGGTTGGTCTGGTCATGGTGCTGCAGGCACTGATCTGGCTGCGGCCCCGGCGCCTGTCCGGTTCGCCTGCGCAACTGGCCTGGCAACGGTTGGATCAGCGCCTGGGTAAACTGGGTCTTGGCGTACGCGCCGGTGAGGGGCCGCGGGATTGGCAGCAGCGTCTGCGACAGGCGTTGCCGCAGCAGCGCGCGGCCATCGACGGCTTTTTTGATCGTTTTATAGAGCAGAGCTATGCGCCGCGTCAGCCGGGTGAGGCGCAGGCTCAACTGCAGCCCGCGCTGCAGACGCTGCTGCGATCTTTGCCCAGACGGCGCCCACCTGCGCCTAGCCAGGCCCTGGATTAGCGCTGTTGCCTGGCCGCAGCAGCGCCCTATAATCAGACTCACCTCGGGACAACTTTGCAGCGGAGTTTGCATGCATCCATTCAATGCGACACAGCCCCCCAAACTCGCTTTTGCACTGGGCTTGGCGGGCCTCGTACCTTTTGTCTCCGGGGCATTGGGGCTGTGGGTGACGCCCGAGGCCTGGCGCGAGCGCGTACTGGAGGAGTTGCTGAGTTACGCGGCAATCACGCTCGCGTTTCTTGGTGCAATCCACTGGGGCCTGGCGATGCGCGCGGAAGAGAACAGTGACAAGGCGCCGGTGCAACTGGGGCTTTCGGTCATCCCGCCACTGCTGGGCTGGTTTGCCCTGGCGCTGCCTAATGACTTGGGCTTGCCGGTTATTCTGCTGGCCTTTGCCGCCCTGTATTTTGCCGACCTCTGGGCCGTTGATCACGGCGTCGCCCCCGTCTGGTACCCGGCCCTGCGCAGGCCGCTTAGTATCACGGCGGTGTGCTCGTTGCTGATTGCCTGGTTCGCTACCTGGCAATAGCCAAGCGCCGATTGCGCGGCAAAATGCGCACTGCATCGCCTTTTGCCGGATTATCACCTGCCAATTTCGCCCTCGATCCGTAACCTCGGCTCACGCATTAGCAGCCGAGGAACAACGGATGTTCTCCCCCGCCAACCAGGCGCATTTTTTTCTTGAAATCGACGGCGCCGAACACGACTTCAAGGTGCTTGAGTTCACTGCCCATGAAGCGCTAAATCAGCCCTATGCGGTGCTGCTGACCCTGGTCAGCGAACGTCCGGATATTGACCTCTCAAGCCTGCTGCACCTGCCAGCCTGGCTGGATACCGGTGCCGGTAGCGGTTTTCACGGTTTTATCGATCAGCTCACCCAGGGTGAATCCGGCCGCCGGCTGACACGCTATCAACTGCGTCTGCAGCCCCAGCTCGGCTATCTGCAGCACCGCATCAACCAGCGCATTTTCCAGCACCGCAGCGCCGCCGAGATCATCGCGGCCGTGCTGCAGGAACACGGCATCCAAAGCGACGCCTATCGTTTCACTATCAATACGCCGCTGCCCGCGCGCCGCTACTGCACTCAATACGATGAGAGTGACCTGCACTTTATTCAGCGCCTTTGCGAGGAGGAGGGGCTGCACTTTCATTTTGAGCACCAGCGCGACGGCCATACCCTGGTGTTTGGTGATGATCAGACCTGCTTTGCTCGCCTGCCCGAGATTGGCTACAGTCAGGGCACTGGCCTGGTCGCTGACCAGCCGGTAGTCAAACGCTTCAGCCTGACCGCCGCCACCCGGCCTGATCGGGTCGCTCGCCGGGATTACGACTTTCTGAAACCACGTCTGCATATGGAGGCCGAGGCAAAGCTGGAAGATGGCCCGCTCCAACCGGCACTGGAAGACTACGACTATCCTGGGCGCTTTAGCGACCGCGAACGTGGCAAGCAACTCAGTCGCATCCACCTGCAGCGCCACCGCAGCCACCAATTTCAGGCTAACGGTGAGAGCGATCAGCCCGGTCTGCGCAGCGGCTATTTTTTACCGCTTACCGGTCATCTGCGTGATGATTGGAACGACCTTTGGCTGCTTGTCAGCATTGAGCATCAGGGCAAGCAACCGCAGGTGCTGGAAGAAGCCGTCACCAGTGACACCAGCAAGCAAGATGGTTTTACTCAAGGCTACCGCAACCGCTTTATCGCCACCCCCTGGCAAGCCATCTGGCGCCCGGGGCTGGAGCACCCCAAGCCGCGCATCGCCGGCAGCCAAAGCGCCGTAGTCACCGGGCCAGAGGGCGAAGAGATTCACTGCGACCCGCATGGCCGCGTGAAAGTGCAGTTTCATTGGGACCGCGAAGGCCAGGCCGACGATACCACCAGTTGCTGGCTGCGCGTCGCCAGCGGCTGGGCCGGCGATCGCTACGGCGCCCTGGCCATTCCCCGCGTCGGCATGGAAGTGCTGGTGAGCTTTCTCGAAGGCGACCCGGATCAGCCGCTGATCACTGGTTGCCTCTACCACGCAGAACACGTGCCCCCGGTTGATCTGCCTGCCCACAAAACCCGCAGCACCTTCAAAAGCCTCAGCTCCCCCGGTGGCGAGGGCTATAACGAGCTGCGTATTGAAGATAAGAAGGGCGCCGAGCAGATCTACCTGCACGCCCAGCGCGACTGGGACCAGCGCATTGAGCACGATCAACGCCTGCACGTTGGCAATGAACGTCACGACCACATCGTCGCCAACCATTACAGCGAGCACCTGGCTGAAGTGCACCGCACTGTCCACGCCAACCGCCTTACCGAACTCAAGGCCAATGATCATCTGACGATCGCCGAGAGCCAGCACACCCGCATCGGCCAACGCCAGCTGACCGAAGCCGGGCAGGAAATTCACCTCTCCAGCGGCCGCAAGGTCGTGATCGACGCCGGCATGGAAATCACCCTCAAGGCCGGCGGCAGCTTTATCAAAATCGACCCCAGCGGCGTCACTATCACCGGCGCCAATATCCGCCTGAACTCCGGCGGCAGCCCGGGGCAGGGCACCCCGGCTGAGCCGGGGTTGCCGGGTGAGGTTGCGGATGCAGATATGAGTGAGGCGGGGGCGTTGCTGGTGCCTGTGCAGCGCCAGGCTTTGATGCTCAAGAAACCCTTGTGTGCAATTTGTAGCGATGAGCAAGCGGGTGGCAAAAATGGCGCTTGAGTCTCTGCCCGTCAGCTTGCCTTGGTACCTTTGCGCATCGCTGGTCTTAGATGGGGTTAGTTTGAGTGAGCTGCCTAAAAAGCTGTATGAGTGGAGCGACCAGCCAGATTTTGAGCCGCTGTACCTAGAGACCGCGCAGGCACCGCTGGCGGATGTATCTCCTTGCCTGGTCGCTCTAGAGGGGCAAGGTGACTCTGTTCTTAAGCAGTATCTCTCTTTCGCTGCTGACGACTGTGGCTACCTGGCTTTCTCCGGTGCTTCCTGGGGTAGCCAGGTGCGACACATGCGCTGGTTGACCCAAGTCTATATGCCCACCGGCGAAAAGGTCTTGCTGCGGCTGGCCGATCCGGCGGTCTTCAGCGCACTTTTATTGTCTGCCACTACTGATCAGCGTAGCGCGCTACTTGGCCCTTTCGAGTTGATGGTTGTGCCCGATCCTGTCGGTGGTGAGTGGCACGAGTTCAGGCAGCAACCGCAGGAGACCAAGGTTGGTTATCAGCGTCCATACAGGCTGAGTGACCAGCAATTGTCGGCTTTGGAGGACGTGAGCTTTCGGCAGGCGCTGGGTCGCCTGGATCTGCATATGAAGATGAAGTTCCCAGCTTACGGCGCTGATTGGGAGCCGGCCACCCGGCGAGCCAAACTCACCCAGCTTGCGAACAGCGCGTACGCCCTTGGTTTTTGCAGCGAGGGAGAGATTCGTTTGTACGCTGGCATTTTTGGTCTGTTGGGAGATACGGCTTTAAGCGCCCACGCTGATATTGACCAGGTACTGCACGAGCGCTCCCCACAGGCACCTTCCCAGCGACTGCAGCATGCTTTTGAAATGGCTCAAGGTCGAGCCGCAATGCTTACAGGGATAGGTAATGTCTGATAGTTCAACCGCCAATCATGATAACGGCGCTGATGCCAAAAGCGCAGTGGGGGCCTGTCCTGCCCGCCACGGTGAACTCTTTATCGTGCCCGCGCGCTATGCATTGGCTGAGTACGCTGCCGAGCACTCCTGTTGCTCGCCTGCAGCGAACAGTCAGAGTCATCCGCAAGCCTTGCGCCGGCTGCGCAAGGGGTACCTTTATCTGTGGCATCAGCAGGGGCAACTGAGGCGCTTCGTTATAGCTACTGACGGTCTGTTGCTAGAGCAGGGTCTTGACGATGAGAGTCGTGAGCTCGACACAGGCGCTATCGCGGGGGTGGCGTTAGACAAGCACTCTGACGCATGGCTGTTGTACAGCGAGATTCCATTGCCAAAGACGGCTTATCAAGGCTTGGTTGACAGTCCTGCTGAGCGTCTTGCCCGCATGCGTTGCATACCATTGCCTGAGATCGCACGCAGGCTTGAGGCGCAACACTGCCCTGTGCTGAGCGAGGCGGAAAAGGTTGTTGCTGAACTCATGCCGACAGTGCGCGATCAATTCGCTGCGCACGATTACGCACAGAACGGCGAAGCCTACCGTGAGGGTGTTGATGCGCTGGGCCAGCAGATGATGGGTGAGCCATCCCCTGAGCGGGTTAACGCTTACATCCATGCGCGTACATGGCTGAGCGAGCGCGAACAGGCCGCAGCCAGGCACCCGCAGGCAGCAGAGCATGCGCCGGGTGAATGGAGCTCCGTTGCCTGGGATCTACCTGTATCTGATGCGTGGTTGAGCAAGGCGCGTAGCCAGGCTGGCGGCCTGCACGCGGTGTTTGCAGCTTTGGACGATGACTTGGGAATATTGCGCGATTTGAACTTTGAGCAAGGCTGGGTCAACCAGCGCGAAGAAGACTGGGATCAGGAAAATGCGCACAAAGGAATGATCGCAGGCTTTATCAATAGTCTGATCACGGAAGACGGAGCCGAGTTGAGCAACTTGATCAACTACCGTTATCGGGATCGGGATATTCAGCTGACTGCCGAACAGGGCGATGTCATGCTCCAGGCGCGCCGTGAGCTTCAGCCGTTACTGGCGGAGGAGACTGAAGTTAATCAGCGGCAGCGCCACAAGATAGGTCACGCTGCCGCCGATGCACGCATCGCCGATATTATTCGGCGCGAGCAAATTGTGCTTGCGCCCACAAGAGAGTTCGTTCCTGCCGATTTGCATGGGCTGCTGCAAGGTGTGGTGATGTCTTATCACGCCGATAAAGTTCACAACATGACGGATGCCAAGTCCAGCGCTCAGGTTACTGAACGGGTTGATTTGCCGCGTATGCAGCGCTGGATTACCGATGTCGCGGAACCACACCGTCACTGGCTGATTGCGCGGCGAGAGGCGCTTTACGCTGATTTGGCCACCTACCTGCCTAGGCATGGTGCAGCGCTTTGGTATGTCGATTACGACAGCGGTGCTCACTGCGCAATGCTCGGTGAGCTTTCACTCAACAGCTTGGGGGCTCTGTGTAGCAGCGGCCCTGGAGTAGAGCTGGCTGTCAACCTGCTGCGCTCGCCTTCGGTGGATCAGCCTTTTAGTTTGCTTTCCAGCGGCTTTACCCCCTCTCTGATGGATCTCGGCGATCGCGCCGCCCAGGCCCAGGTAGCGCTGACCAGCGCCAATCAGGCCGCTATAGGTGAGTTAGTTGGCAGTCTGGTGGAGTCACGTGAAAAACTGGCTTGGCTGAGCGCGCTGGGCGGAGAGGATGGTAAAGACTGGAGTCAGGCGGTTTCTCGCCTTGCGTCTGCCTTTGCTGCTCTGGAAGTCGAGCATCTGTCCACCAGCCAGACTCCGAATAATCTGATTCAGCGCTTTCCTGTCCCTTTACAAGCCTTGCTGATACTGATGCGGTTAAGCACTGACAGTGTTATCAATGCCAGCCGTTACAGCTTCACCCTCAGTGGCAGCGCTGGGCAGCGTGTGTGGGAGTTTGGCCGTGCCGCAGGTCAATCTCTGCGCCGAGGTATAACCCCTGCAGTGCATGCCATCAAAGACATGAATACCTTGGGTGGAGTGCTGCCTTTAGCTGCTCTTTTATTGCACTTGAACAATCTGCACGAGATCAATCAACGGGATCAAGGGCGTGCGCATGACGAGGTTCGTCAGCGTGAGCACTTGGCTGAGAACTTTAAAGTGGGGGCGGCATTGTTAGCAGTAATCGGGGCGGCTTGGGAGGCTACGGGGCGAGTGGAAGTTCGTGTAGACACAAGAATTTCGAATATCTCCCTCAAAGCCCCAATCATCACTTTGTTTGGCCTTGTTACCGGTGGCTTGGCCGCAGTAGCTGCCGCGGCTGATTTGGGGAAGCTATTCGCGGAAGCGCAAAAAGAAGGCGCTTACTGGACTGCCGACCACTGGGCCCGCTTGGGGCACGACAGTGCACTTTTCGGGTTGATGGCTGCTCAAGCTGGTTTGGGGGGGAATGCCACCTATATGGCGCTTGCCGGAAAGTGGAGTACTGAGCAGGCCATCAAGTGGTTCACCTTACGCATTATGCCGATCAACTGGCTCTTACTGGTGATTGAGGGCTTGTACCTAGCGTGGAACTACCATAGAGACACCGAGCTGCAAGCCTTTCTTGAGCAGTGTTGCTGGGGCAAGGCTAAGCGCTGGGGTGAGAGCCCTGAGCAGCGCAGTCAGGAGATGCAAACCTTGATTGACCTGCTGTTTAAACCCAAATTGCGAGCTACTGCGTACCTGGCCAGCCGCCAGATTGGCGGTGGCGGTAATAGCATTGCGCTAGAAAGCCGCACGGAAAGCTTGAGTCTGTATCTTCCGGGCGCCAACCCACAAGGCTCCCAGCTGTATGTCAAGGTCGTGGGCTTCGACGCCGCAAACAGGCCGCTCGACTATACAAGTGAATGGCTTGGGGGGCTTAAAAGCACTTGGTTACCCATTCAGCAGGGCATGGGGCTGCGTCTAAGTGGCAAATTACCCAGACGGGTAGACACCGTCTATTGGCAGATACAGGTTTTGTACCATAGCCCATTGGCCATGCAGGCCGGCACCCTCAATAGTCGCCGGTTGCTCGTGGGTGGCAGGTCGGGGATGCGCTATATCGTCCGTGGCAACAGCGTAGTCGAGCACGATACCACTGAAGGGCCCTTGCTGAGCGATGCCATCGGCGCTTTGCCTGTTAACGCCAACCTGCTGCAACCCAAGGAGCCGGAATGACCGAGCGCTCACAAGAGGTAAAGTACGGCCTGCTATGGAAGCAGGAACACCTCGCCCCGCTGCCTATCCCGACTGGCCAACCCGCCAGCGATCTGATGAATATCATTTGGCGTAAGAATGGCGTCTATCTGGATATCGGCAGTTTTGCTATGGGCGCGGGTTGGATGACGTTGCATTTGGGCTCCGTTATGTTTCTGGCTATTTCAGTTTGGATTGCTGCAAGCGGAGATATTTGGCTGAGCCTAGCGATTCTGGCAGCTTTGGGAGGAGGGGTGATGGGCACCCTCTGGTACCTGTTTATCAAGCAGTGGCGCAAGCCGCTTTACCCCCCCATTCGCTTCAACCGTCATCGCCGAGAAGTCTGTATTACCGAGCCTGGTGGTGAGTATTGGTTTGTGCCTTGGGAGCGGGTACACGCGATTGCTCCTAGAGCCCTCAGCCTCAATGCCGGTGGCGCAAGCCAGCACGGTAGCCTTGTGTTGTGGTTTCCGCTTAAAGGGCAAGAGTACGAGGACTACGCGCCTAATAAAGAAGGCTGGGTTCTGGCAGTCAATGCCGGTGGTGGTATTTCATCCATGGCGCAGTGGGAGTGCATTCGCAGCTTTATGGAAGTTGGGCCGGAAGTGGTGCCCAACAGTTCAATTCCTGAGACGTCTGAAAAAATAGAGCGGGAGGGTTATTGGGGCGCATGGAAGAGCTACTTTGCGCAATTCGTTGATGAGGTTAAAGCTAAGTCCGTTGGTCCTGCTTTAACTACATTATGTGGCCTCACTATTTTTGGTATCCCTTGGGTGGTTGTATTGATCAGCCGAAAATTAGAGCACATCCCCGACCTATCCGCTCCCGAAGCCATTGAATGGTCCAAGCCTTTGCCTCCCGAGCAGCGGGCCAAGCGCTCGCCTGAACTGGAACGTGCGATAGCTGAGCAGGAGACCATGTTGAAGGTAAGCGTACAGGGAATACACCTTGCGCCGGTCAGCCCTGCACCCACCGATGGGGCAGTAGTTGCTCGACCTCGCTAGCCTTCTGCGTCGGCAACCGCGTTAGCACGTCCTTGAGGTAGGCATACGGATCATGGCCATTCATGCGAGCTGACTGGATCAGGCTCATGATTGCAGCCGCGCGTTTACCGCTGCGCAACGATCCAGCGAAGAGCCAGTTTGATCTGCCAAGCGCCCACGGCCTGATCTGGTTCTCGACCGCATTGTTATCGATGGGCACAGCACCATCATCCAGGTAGCGCGTCAGCGCTACCCAGCGTTTCAAGCTGTAGTCCAGCGCCTTGGCTGTGGCCGAGCCCTCAGGCACAAGCTCGCGCTGAGCCAACATCCAGGTATGCAAGGTGTCGGCTAGAGGCTTGGCCTTTTCCTGGCGTATTCGCCAGCGGTCCTCTTCACTCAGGTCTTTGGCCTGCCGCTCGACTTCGTACAGCCCGCCGATTCAGTGCAGTGCCTGTTCTGCTAATTGGCTTTTGTCCGCCACATGCAGGTCGAAGAACTTGCGCCGCGCATGCGCCATGCAGCCGATTTCGGTGATGCCCTGCTCGAAGCCGGCCTTGTAGCCTGCGAAGTCATCGCAGACCAGCTTGCCATTCCAGGTGCCCAGGAAGTTACGCGCATGCTCGCCAGCACGGCTGAGGCTGAAGTCATAGACTACCGCCTTCAGTGCCGAGAACGGCGTAGTGCAGTAGGCCCAGACGTAAGCCCGGTGTGTTTTCTTCTCGCCGGGTGCCAGCATCTGCACCGGTGTTTCATCGGCGTGTACAACGTCCTGTGAGCTAGCACTGCCTC
>MDTG01423117.1_pt1 | contig 12518 bp, 10 predicted proteins | sample 811421 | NCBI WGS metagenome assembly MDTG01 (sample SAMN05326645, study PRJNA326480) | marine metagenome | isolation source: seawater | place: Pacific Ocean: South East | collected 2011 | reverse complement strand
CCTCCGCAGTCTTCCTGCTTTCGTGCTTTCCTTCTTCAATCTCCGAAACGCGAAGGAGCTGTCGCACGAGCGACAGCTCCCCCTCTGTCGAGACAATGAACGGTGAAAACTGGAAAACTCGAAAAAGGCAGCTCCGCTGAGCAGCCACCGCGCTTTCCAGTTTTCTAGTTTTCCCCGTTCCATCCCAGGAACGCGAGGGAGCTCTCGCTGACTGCGACAGCTCCTACTGCCTTTCGAGCACGGGCACGGGACGGGCACGGGCACGAAGAGTCACTCGCGCCGGAGCACCGCCACCCGCACGCGCCCCTGGACGGGGTCGCTGGCGAGGACCAGGCAGCGCAGGGTCGTGAGCGGCTCGCGCACGCTCGCCAGCGAGAGGGGAGGCTGCTCGGGGCGCTCCTGGGAGAGGATGATCCTGGCCTTCCCGGCCTGGCAGTGGACGCGGAAGCGCAGCTCGCCGACCTGGCGCTCGAGCTCGAGCTCGTCGTGGAGACCGACGCGAGCCCGCGAGGTCATGCGGACGGCCTCCTCCTCGTGCGCCGCCAGGGCCAGGCGCGAGCCGACCCCCGCCAGCGAGCCGCGCGAGAGCTCCTCGTAGCGCTCCTGCGGCAGCTCGTAGACCTCGAAGCGCGCAGCGACGTGGGTCGGGGGGACGTCGAGGCGCTCGATCAGGTCCAAGTAGTAGCGGACCTTGGCGCCCAGGTCGGTGATCACGAGCTGGTCCTTCTGGGAGACGAGCAGGATGTTCCCGGCCCGGGTCGTGTCGCGCGCCATGATCCCGCGCAGGTTGGCGAAGATCGAGCTGGCAGCGCCGTGGCGGACGCGCACGGCCACCGTCAGCATTTCGTTCTCGGGCAGCAGGTCGTCGGGCTCGTAGACCGGGTAGGGCGGCGAGCTCTTGCTCGTCAGGTTGCGGCAGTGGACGAAGTGCCGCACCTGCCCGCGCTCGACCACGATCACGTCGTGGAAGCGGAGCGCCTCGCGCGCCTCGCTCAGGTTCCACCAGGCCACCCCCGGCTGGACCTTGATCCGCAGGTGGGCGACCTGCGGATCGAGCACGAGCAGCTGGCCCGTCAGCTTGGCCCAGGACTGCGCCAGGCCCTCGACCTGGGTCTCGGGGGCGCTGACCGGCAGCTGACTGCCGCCCTGTTGAGCGAAGGAGGGGCCAGCCAGCCCCAGGCAGAGTCCCAGCCAGAGGGCCAGCGTCAGCAGAGTCGATCGGGTCATGCGTTCCTCGGGGGGTCCTTGCTCTCCGCCCCGAAGACGCGCGCGGGTTTAGTCCCGAATCGCGAGACCCGCGCTCGCCCGCGGGGCGTCTAACCTGACTTCGTGAGCCCTCCCTCGAGCGACGCCGACGACCGCGAGCTGCTCGCCCGCTACGCCCAGGGCGACGCGCTCGCCATGGATCAGCTCGTCGACCGCTACGCGGGGACGGTCTACGCGTTCGTGCTCCACACCCTGGGCGAGCCCTCCCTGGCCGAGGACCTGACCCAGGAGGTGTGGCTCAAGGTCCTCCGCCACGCGGGCAGCTTCGAGGGCCGCTCGCGCTTCAGCACCTGGCTGTTCCGGGTGGCCCGCAACGTGTGCCTGGACCACCTGCGCAAGCGCAAGCGGCGCTCGGCCTCGCGCGAGGAGGGCGACCCCTTCGCCCTGGACGAGGTCGTCGACGAAGCGGCCCCAGCCCCAGCCGAGCGCGCCGCCCACCGCGAGCTGGCCGAGGAGGTCCGCGCCGCCGTGGCCGAGCTGAGCGACGACCAGCGCGAGGTGTTCCTCCTGCGCGAGCAAGGCGACCTGACCTTTCGCGAGATCGCCGACGCGCTCGAGGTTCCCCGCGATACCGTAAAGAGCCGCATGCGCTACGCCCTCGGACACATTCGCCGCTTCCTCCGCCAGCGTCTGCCCCAGACGGAGTCGCTGTGAGCCCCGAGTCCATGAACTGCGAGCGCTTCCAGCTCGACCTGCCGGACCTCCTCTACGGCGAAATGCCGCCCGAAGCGAGCCAGGCCGCCGAGTCCCACGCCGAGGGCTGCCCCGAGTGCGCCGCGCTCTTGGCCGAGCTGAAGGGCGTCAAGGGCGCGCTCCCCAGCGTGACCCCGCCCGCGGCCCTGGGCACGCGCCTCAAGCTCATGGCCCGCGACGAGCTCCTCTCGACCGCCCCGCGCGAGCAGAAGGCCGAGATCGGCGCCGCCGGCGGCCCGCTCCACCTGGCCGCCGTCGGCCTGCTCGCGGCCTGCCTGATCGGCTTCGGGCTGGGGATCGCCTTCCAGCGCCGCCAGGCCGATCGCCTCCCGCCCCCGCCGCCCACGCCCAGCGTGGCCTTCAGCCCGACCCCGGCTCTGCCGATCCCGCGCGACCCCGACGAGCTGCCCGAGGGCCCCGGCGTGATCGAGGCCACCGACCCGACCCCGCCGGTCGCCGTCCCGCGCCGCGGCGCCGCCTGGCAGCGGGTGATGTACGACGCCGGCTACGCGCGCCTGCAGCAGGGCAAGCTCGAGGACGCGCGGACCTTCCTCCTCCGCGCCGCCGCCGTCGACCCCGAAGGCGCCCTGGCCGCCGCGGCCGAGGTCGGCGCCGCCGAGGCCCTCCTGCGCCAGGGCCGACGCGAGGACGCCCTGGCCGAGCTGGAGGCCGTCCGCCGCGCGATCCTGGCCGGCAAGCGCTACGCGACGGGGTCGGTCCTGCAGCGGATCGCCGAGCTGGTCAGCGAAGCGGAGGCCGAGTGAGACGTGCTCGAGAGGTTGCCCTATGAGCGACGACGAGCTGCGCGAGCTGGAGCGGGCCTACCGGACCAGCGGAAGCGACGCTGACGCCGAGGCCTACGCGCTGGCGCTCGAGCGCGCGGGCGACGAAGAGGCCCTCCGCCGCGTGCGTGGGCGCTGGGGTCAGCCGGCCCGCGCCTACAGCGAGGAGGAGATCCTCGCGCAGCTGGACGGCGAGGCCGAGAGCTACGCCTTCCCCATGCTCGACAACGGCTACGTCTACCTGGGCGCGACGCGGCTGCGGGCCTGGCGCGACCTAGAGCGCTGGGCGCTGATCCTGGAGGTCGTCGGCTACAGCCCGCGCGGCGGCTCCTTCGACGACGCGCTCTTCGTGTTCGGCAACTGCCTGGCCGAGGGCCGCAAGCCAGGCTCCAACAACCGGGACTTCCTCTACTTCGTCGAAGACGGCCCCAGCGGACCGCACCAAGGAGAGGACGACGACTTCTTCGAGGCGCTGCACCCCGAAGCGCGCGACCTGCGCATCCGGGGTCAGGTGGTGGAGGTCTCGCACGATCCGGCCTTCTACGCGGCCCGAGAGGTCGAGCTGGCGGAGCCGCCCCGGGTGGGACTCGAGGAGCTGCTGCGGGCCCTGGTCGTCGATCACCGCGACCTGCTCTTCGCCACGGACGAAGAGCTCGAGGCGCGGATCGCGCCCGCCCTGCCCGAGCTGCTCCGCCTCGACGAGTGGTTCCACCCCAACCTGATCGAGGACGAGCTCCCCAGCCAGAACGAGACCTTCCAGCTCCTGGCCCAGGCGCTGGTCGCGGGCGACCCCGACCTCTATCAGCCGACCCAGCCGCCGAACACGCACTGGTCCAACTGGCCCGAGGGCGGCTCGCTCTAGCGCCATTCCAACCAGCTCCACCGATTGCAAAGCGACGCGTGCTGCGCGTTTCGCGAGACTCCGCGCGCAACCGGCGAGGAGGACGGACGGACTTGGCGCAGCAACAGACCCTGGCCCCCGAGCAAGAAGCCCCCGCGACCCCGGCCTCGCGCTCCGCGCGCCGGACGCTGCGCTGGGCGGCCGCCGCGTCGCTCACCCTGCTGGCCCTGCTGACGCTGGCGGCGCTCCACTTCGTGCGCGGGGTCGAGCGCGACCTCGACGCCCTGGAGGTCCGGCTCCTCGCGCAGGCCGCCGCGCTGCGCGACGAAGCGGCCGCAGAGCGCGCCCCCTTGCTCGGCCCCGCACAGGAGGGCAACGCCGCGCTCCACTACCGCTCCCTGACCTACGCCTGGGGGGCCGAGGGCACGCCCGAGAGCGCGCTGCCCCTCGCCCGCCGCCAGCGGCGTGAGCTGGGCGCTCGGACGATCTCGCCCGACCTGCTCGCGGACCTGCGCGCCCACCTCGAGGGCGGCGAGGAGCTCTACCCCGAGGCCCTGCGCGTGTTTCGCGAGCGGCTGCCCCTCCTGGACCACCTCTCGGCCGGCGTGCGCCAGACGCGCTGCGACTGGGAGCCGGACCCCTTCGAGCTCGACGACTATCGGGCCCTCCCCATGGACACCCTGCAGGAGGTGGCGCTGATCGCCTCCTGCGCGGCCTTCCGCGAGGACGACCCTCGCCGCGCCCTCGAGCGGGGCCTGGAGCTGGTGCTCTTCGCTCAGGACCTCGCCCGCTTCCCCGACATGCTCTACGCCGGGGAGGCCCTCGAGATCGAGCAGGTCGGACTGCGCTCGCTCGAGCGGACCCTGGGTCAGCGCCAGCACGCTCGCGCTGACCTGGAGTGGACCCGCTCGGTCCTCACCCAGCTCCCGGCGTGGGACCTGAGCTGGCACCGCCGCGGCGACCGGCTCGCGGAGCGCGCCTCGCTGCTGTGGGCGACGGGACGGCTCAGCGGCACCTCCCTGGGCCCGAGCAAGCACCTGCGGGACCTCGGCAGGCAGCCCCACCGGATCCTGCTCTGGCGCGAGCTGGAGGGGGTCGAGCGCTTCGCCCCTCAGGGGGATCGGCTCTTTGGCCTGCCTCCTTGGGAGCGAGACGCCGCGAGCGCCGCGCTTGGGGTAGAGATCGCCGACTCGGGCTACAGCCTGGCCCAGCTGGAGTCCGCCCCCGGCTGGGCGCTCACCCACGTCGATCGCAGCCGGACCCTGCGGGCCGGGATCTCAGGGCTGATCCAGGCCCACCTCGTTCGCCTCGAGCAGGGCGAGTTCCCCTACGACCTCGACTTGCCGCCCGACCCCTTCGACCCGCAGGGGGCGCCGCTCGGCTACGCGCGCGACCACGAGCACGTCTGGATCCGCACCTGCAAGGCGGGAGGGCCGCTCGAGCTGCGCTCGAGCGCTCGTTGAGCGGGCGGGGCGCCCCACTCCCCAGCGCAGCGCCCAGCGGCTAGAGTCGTCGCCATGAACGACGAAAAGCGCCCCCGCTTGACCGAAACGGTCACCTGCGGCGGCTGAGCCAGCAAGCTTAGCCCCCAGGTCCTGGAGGCTGTGCTAGATCAAGTCCCCGTGAGCGAGGCTCCCGAGCTCCTGTTGAGCGTCGAGCACTCGTCCGACGCCGGTGTGTACAAGCTCTCGGAGAGCCAGGCGCTCGTGCAGAGCGTGGACTTCTTCACCCCGATCGTCGACGACCCCTTCACCTTCGGGCGGATCGCGGCGGCCAACGCCCTGAGCGACGTCTACGCCATGGGCGGGCGCCCGATCACGGCCATGGCGCTGGTGTGCTTCCCGCACAAGCTGCTCGGCCCCGAGGTCCTGGCGCAGATCCTCCGCGGCGGCGTCGAGACCGTCCACGCGGCGGGCGCCGTGGTCGTGGGCGGCCACTCGGTGCGTGACCCCGAGCTGAAGTATGGCCTGGCCGTGACGGGCCTCGTCGACCCCCGGGTCATGCGGACCAACCAGGCCGCCCGCCCCGGCGAGGCCCTGATCCTGACCAAGGCCCTCGGCACGGGCTACGTGGCCAACGCGGTCAAGGGCGGCGCCCTGACCGAGGACGACCCGCGCGTGGCCGAGGTGGTCGAGAGCATGGCGACCCTCAACAAGACGGCGTCGGAGGTGCTCGAGCGCTTCGACTGCCGCTGCGCGACCGACGTGACGGGCTTCGGCCTGCTCGGCCACGCCAAGGAAATGGCCGGCGGCTCGGGCGTCGCGCTCCAGCTCGACCTGGCCGCGCTGCCCTGCTTCGAGGTCGCCCTCGAGCTGGCGGCCAGCAAGCCCCTGGCCGGCGGTCAGAAGGACAACTTCGTCAACACCAGCCCGGTGGTCGACGCCGCCGAGGGCGCGGACGAGGCGCGCTTGCGCTTGGCCTACGACGCCCAGACCTCGGGCGGGCTCCTGGCCACGCTCCCCGCCGAGCGCGCGGACGAGGCCGTCGCCGCGCTCCGGGCCGCGGGCGTCACGGTCGCCGCCCGGATCGGCGAGGTCCTCGCGGGCCCCGCGGGGCGGGTGCTCGTCTCCTGAGTGAGCAGCGCGTCGGGCCCTTCGTCCTGCTGCGCGAGCTGGGCCGCGGCGCGCAAGGCGCGGTCTACCTGGCCCAGGACCCGCGCGCCGGCCGCGAGGTCGCGCTCAAGGTGCTCAGCGCCGGCTCCGGCTTTCAGGGCGCCGAGAGGCGCTTCAAGGTCGAAGCCGAGGCCCTGGCCAGCCTGGACCACCCCTCGATCGTGCGCGTCCACGACGCCGGCCACGACCCGGCGACGGGCTGCCACTACTTCGCCATGGAATACGTCGAGGGCGGCGCGCTCAACGAGCGGCTCGCGACCCGAGGGCCCTTCGCGCCCGAGGAGGCGGCCCGGCTCGGGCGCGACCTGGCCGACGCCCTGGCCCACGCCCACGCCCGCGGCGTGCTCCACCGCGACGTCAAGCCGCGCAACGTGCTCCTCAGCCGGCAGGGACGAGTCCTGCTGACCGACTTCGGCCTGGTCCGCCGCACGGACCCCGAGGCCGAGCGCCTGACCCGGACCGGCGAGATCGTCGGCACCCCCGGCTACATGTCCCCCGAGCAGGCCTCCGGCGAACGCAGCAGGATCGGCCCCGCCAGCGACGTCTACGGCCTGGGCGCGACCCTGTTCGCGGTCCTGACCGGCGACGCGCCCTTCACGGGCGAGAGCTCGGTCAACGTGCTGACGGCTGTCCTGCGCGAGCCGGCCCCGCCCCCCTCCTCGCGCCGGCCCGAGGTCGACGCGGCCCTCGACGCGATCGTGCTCCGCTGCCTGGCCAAGGACCCGGCGGGTCGCTACGCCAGCGCCGAAGAGCTCCGCGCGGCGCTGGACGCCTACCTCGCCGGCGAGGCGGCCCCGCCGCGCCGCGCCCCGCTGCTGGTCGGCGCGCTGGGTGTCGTGGTGGCGCTGGCGCTCGCTGGCGTCGCCCTCTGGCGAGCCCAGGGCCCGGCCGCCGACGCGACACCGACGCCCAGCCCCTCGCTCGCCGCGGCGAACGCGACCCCGACCCCCAGCCCGAGCGAGACGACCCCCGCCTGGTGGCGCGAGCTGCCGGCCGAGGCGCGTCCGCCGCTCCCCTTGCCCGCGGGCTTGAGCTACGCGCCCGAGGCGGAGGGCGGACCCGCCTACCGCTGGGAGCGCGACGGCTCGCTCCTGGTCTACGTCCCGCCGGGCGACTTCTACGTGGGCAACAGCACCGGCGGCGAGGGCAGCTTCCACCTCTACGACCCGCCGCGGGTCCGCGTCCGCCTGACCCGTGGCCTCTTCGTCGGCCGCTACGAGGTGACCTGGGCCCGCTACGAGCGCTTCGCCCAGGAGACCGGTCGCGAGCTCCCCCCGCGCGGCGGCTGGATCGCGCACAGCGGCCGCCACAGCCCCGACGGCCTCGACGAGGCGAAGGTCGGCTTCCGCCGCGAGCCGCTCCAGGGCGGCGTCCGCTACGAGCCCAGCGACCGACACCCCGTCAACGGCGTGACCTGGGAGGACGCCGCCGCCTACTGCGCCTGGGCCGGCCTCCGCCTCCCGACCGAGGTCGAGTGGGAGCGCGCCGCGCGCGGGGAGGCCCAGCGCCGCTACCCCTGGGGGGACGACCCGCCTCGCCCTCGGGACCTGTGCTGGTTCCCCGCCTACCCCGAGGGCCAGGCGGTCCCCGCCAAGGTGGGCGCCTACCCCAAGGACCGCTCCCCCTACGGCTGCTTCGACATGGCCGGCAACCTGCGCGAGTTCACCGCCGACTGGTTCGCCGCCTACCCCCAGGGCGACGAGGTCCTCGTCGACCCCACCGGCCCCGCCGAAGGACGCGAGCGCGTCGCCCGCGGCGGCAACTTCAGCCACTACCAGCGCCTGGCCCTGGCCACCTACGTGCGCGGTCCCGCGCCGACCGACCGCTTCCACGTCGTCCACGGCTTCCGCGTCGCGCTCAGCGCCGGCGGCGAGTGAGTTCGACCCGGTCTGTTCTTCTCAACGTTTCCACAACTCTCCCCAGACTGGCGATCCCACGGGATCGTGTGATTGGGGAGAACTGTGGAAACGTGGAGAAGGAGCTCTGCCCCTTTCCGACTTCCTCTGCGCTCGAGACCTCGCCCGCGAACATACCCAGAACCTACCTGCCACCACTGACAGGCCGCGTCCTCGCTAGCGATCCAGCGCGCGCGGGCGGCGGGGCAGCCCGGGCATGCGCAGGATGTCGCCCGTGAGCGCGACGACGAAGCCGGCGCCGGCGTTCACGAACAGGCGCTGGACCGTGACCTCGAAGTCGCGGGGGCGGCCGCGGCGGCGGGGGTCGTCGCTGAGCGAGGACTGGGTCTTGGCCACGCACACCGGCAGGTCGCACATGCCCAGCCGCTTGGCGTCGCGCAGGTCGGCCTTGGCCGTGCGGGTCAGCACGACCTCGCGCGCCCCATACATGGTGGTCGCGATCGCGCGGATCTTGTCCTCGATCGGATCCTCCAGCGCGTAGAGCGGGGAGAAGGGGCCTGGCTCCTGGCCCGCCTCGAGCACGAGCTCGGCCAGGGCCTCGGCGCCGGCGCCGCCCTCGGCGAAGTGGGTCGCGCGGGCGCAGGGCGCGCCCAGCTCGGCGCAGCGACGCTCGATCGCGGCCAGCTCCTCCTCGCTGTCCTGGTCGAACACGTTCAGCGCGACGACGGCCGGGCGCCCGAAGCGGGCCACGTTCTCGAGGTGCTTCTCGAGGTTGGGCAGCCCGCGCACGACGGCCTCGGGGTCGGGCTTGGCCAGGTCGCGCTTGCGCACGCCGCCGTGCAGCTTGAGCGCGCGCGCGGTCGCGACCAGCACCACCGCGGCCGGCGAGAGGCCGCCGACGCGGCACTTGATATCGAAGAACTTCTCGGCGCCCAGGTCGAAGCCGAAGCCGGCCTCGGTCACGACCCAGTCGGCCTGCTGCAGGGCGAGCCGCGTCGCGAGCAGGCTGTTGCAGCCATGGGCAATGTTGGCGAAGGGCCCGCCGTGGACCAGGGCCGGGGCGCCCTCGCTGGTCTGGACCAGGTTGGGGTGCAGCGCGTCGTCGAGGAGCTCGAGCAGCGCGTTCTCGGCCTCGAGGTCGGCCGCGGTCACGGGCTCGCCCGCGCGGCTGAAGGCGACCACGATCCGCCCCAGGCGCGCGCGGAGGTCGGGCTCGTCGCGGGCCAGACAGAGGGTGGCCATGATCTCGGACGCCGCCGTGATCTCGAAGCCCGTCTCGCGCGGGTAGCCGTTCCTGGTCCCGCCCAGGCCCACGATCACCCCGCGCAGGGCGCGGTCGTTGAGGTCGATCACACGCGGCCACAGGACCCGGCGGAGGTCGACCTTCAGCTCGTTGCCGAAGTAGAGGTGGTTGTCGAGCAGCGCCGCCAGCAGGTTGTGGGCGCTGGTCACGGCGTGGAAGTCGCCCGTGAAGTGGAGGTTGATCCGCTCGGCGGGGAGGAGCGCGCTCCGCCCGCCGCCCGCGGCGCCGCCCTTCTTGCCCAGGTAGGGCCCGAGCGAGGGCTCGCGCAGCGCGGCGCAGGCCCGCTTCCCCAGCCGCCGCAGGCCCTGGGTCAGCCCGATCGAGGTCACGGTCTTGCCCTCGCCCGCCGAGGTCGGCGTGATCGCCGACACCAGCACCAGGCGCGCCGGCTCCGAGCTGCTCCGGCCGCGCTCGAGCACGGCGCGGTCGACCTTGGCGACCCCGCGCCCGTAGGGGATCAGGTCCGCGCCGCTCAGGCCGAGGTCGGCCGCCACGTCTTCGATCGGTCGAGCTGCGCTCACTACCAGACCCCCGTCGCGTAGAGCAGCGCGATCACGACGATCACCGTCAGCCCGCCGGCGAAGGCGCCCGCCATGGCGACCTTCTGCTGATCGTCGTCGAAGCGACGCCGCGTCTTCAGCCCGGTCAGCCGCCGCTCGCGCTCCTCGCGCCGCGCGTCCGCGCTCTCCTCGTCGTCGTCCTCGTCGCGCTCGTCTTCGTCTTCGTCTTCGCCGTCGTAGTCCTCGTCCCCGTCCTCGGGCCCGAGGTCCTCGTCCTCGCTGGTCTCTTCGGAGCGCGAGTCGAGCTCGAGGTCCGACTCCAGCACGAGCCCGTCCTCGGACTCGACCGGGAGGATCTCGGGGGCTTCCTGTTCGCGGGGGCTCACGCCCCCAGCCTCGCCTACTGGCCGACGGGAGGCCAGGCGGAGTTGGCCGCGCCGCTCGGGTCGATGTCGGTGAGGTAGATCCGCGCCATGGAGTAGCGGATCACCCCTTCCTGGTTGGTAAAGAAGCTGCGTCCCTCGGCGCAGGGGCCGTCGGGGACCGGACGGGCGAGCGCCCACCAGGAGAACTGGCCCTTGGGCCCGTCGCTCACCCCGACGTAGAACTCATAGCCCTCGTAGACCCCGCTGCCGAGTTCCTCGCCGATCAGCTTGTAGCGGCGCAGCTGGTCCAGGGTCCCGTAGTCGAGCACCCCGTTGTCGTCCTTGTCGCCTTCTCGAAAGAGCGACTGCGCGCTCGAAATGGCCCACAAGCCGCTGATCCCAGCAGACTGAGTCGACCCACTGACCAACAAGCCAGCAAGGAGCACCAGTGCCACCCACGGCGCCAGGCTTCCCGCCAACAACACCCACAGGAACTTGAGCCAGGTCGGTGCGCCCACCCTGGTGGGAGTCTCCACTGCTTCGGCCGCGGGAGCCTCCTCCACTACGCCCACCTCGGTCCGTACGTCTCTGGACCCTTGACGCACGCAGCCGAGCGTCGCGCAGCCACCCTCCGCGTGGCAGTCCGAGTGCTGCGCCGCACCGCACCCCGGACAGACGACCACCAGCGCGTCGTGGCAGGTCGCGCAGCGCTGCGGTGGGGTGCGAGGAGTCAGCGAGAGAGGCACCGCATGAATCACAAGAACGCGCTCACTCCCAGGCAGGCGATCGCGCCGACCACGAGCACCTCCAGCAGGGTGAAGCGCGGGACGGGTGGGCGCCCCAAGGGCCCGCCGCAGTTCGAGCAGCGGCAACGACAGGCGTGGCGTTCAGGGCGAGGGCGAGTCGACTTCATGCTAGCCCCTCACGCGACCGGCGTGCCCGCCGCAAAGCCCTCGGCCGCGCCCGCGCTGGGGCGCGGCTTACCCAGCCGGGTCGGGCGCTCCCGACTCCGGCTCGCCGTTGAGCAGGGCCACGCGCTCGAGCAGGCGGACCAGGCCGCGCTGGGCGTGCGAGAAGCCGTCGCACTCGAGGACGCGGGTCTCGCCCGAGCGCGCGCCGATCTCGATCTTGTAGCTGGGCCAGCCGCTGGCGCGGCGAGCGCTGCTGACCTCGTCCCAGCCCAGGCGCCACTCGTTGCCCTCGCGGCGCTGGCGCAGGCCGGCGCGGGTCAGGAGGCAGCCCTGGACCTTGCCGAAGAGGGTCGCGTCGCCGAGGGCCAGCACGTCTTCGACGGCCAGATCCGGGGCGTAGGCGGTCAGGGCGCGGGCCAGGGCCTTGGACTCGATCGGGGGCCGGTGCCAGCGCTGGTCGGGCTCGGCGGGCAGGAGCGCGTCGAGGAGCTGGGGGATCAGCTCGCGCCCCTCGCCGCCGCGGGCCAGGCTGCGCCAGTCGAGCTCGGCGAAGAGCGCGTCGCGCTCGCCCAGCTTGCGCCCGTAGATCAGGGCGCCGAGGAGCAGGGGGACCCCCACGAAGCCCAGCACGATCCCCATGGAGGCCGCGTTGCGCACGACCTGCTGCTCAGCGGGCGTCGAGGGGGCCGGCTGCAGGACCTCGTTCGCGAAGAGACCCCAGCCCACGCAGAGGGCGTAGCCCAGGGCGGTCTGGCGCAGGCGCTTGCGCGCCAGCAGGTAGGGCTCGCGCGCGGTCGGGTCGAGGGCCTCGAAGCGAGCGCGGTGGCCGAAGGTCAAGCCGCCCGCGCCGACCCAGATCAGCGCCAGCACCACGGTGTAGAGGGTCGGCGTGGACAGCCACACCACCAGCGGCAAGCCGACCGCCCCGGCCAGCCCCACCCAGTCCAGCGCGCGCAGGCGCGGGCGCAGCTCGCGGCGGAGGTGGGCCAGGTCGCTGGCCGCCTTGGGGTCGAGCTGGCGCTGGCGGACCGCGAGCACCTGAGCCAGCTCCTCGCGCCGCTCGCCCGCAGGGACCCGCGCCAGGAAGGCCTCGGCCAGGCCCACGTCGCCCGCCGCCATGGCGCAGCGGACCAGCGCGGCGCCGATCTCGGCGACCTGCTCCTGGGCCGTGGCGTTCTCGGGCCAGCGGCGGAGGGCCTCCTGGGCCAAGCCTTCGGCTGCGAACAGGCGTCGATAGCGGGTCGGGTCGTCGGGCTCGCGCTCGGCGGCGCTCAGGGCCTCGCCCGCCTCGGCCGCCAGCTCGCGCGAGCGCTCGCGGTCGGCCTCGCCCGAGAGGAAGCGCGCCAGCGCCTCGCGCAGCTCGAGCGCGCTGGGGAAGCGCTCGCTCGG
>MDTG01014211.1_pt1 | contig 12518 bp, 10 predicted proteins | sample 811421 | NCBI WGS metagenome assembly MDTG01 (sample SAMN05326645, study PRJNA326480) | marine metagenome | isolation source: seawater | place: Pacific Ocean: South East | collected 2011 | reverse complement strand
TTTATTAATTCAAGAATTAAAGAAAAAAGTTTTTCTGATATGGATTTAACAATAGAACAAAAAGCGTTAAGTGATGAAAATAAAATTGTTAATCTTCGAATCGAGCATGTCCCCGGGGAACACAGGCTACAGTACACTGATGAATTTATAGGTTTTGGTACTTATATGGGGGGAGCAACATCTATATTAGAAAACGAGTGGGTAAAACCAGGTTGGATAGATAAAGACAATTTTATAAACGAAGAAGTAGAAGCAATTAGTATGTCCGAATATCTTTTATCAAACTTTGATAAGAGTAATTATATTGTTTGTAAACTTGATGTTGAGGGAGCAGAATTTAAAATTATTCAAGACCTAATAAAACAAAAATGTTTAAAATATTTAAACGAAGCTTATGTTGAATGGCATCCTCAATATAATTCAAATTACTCTTCAAAAGATGTTTCAAATCTGAAAAAAATAATGATAAGAAATGGTATGTATGTCGGTTTCTGGCTTTAATTTTTAAATTTTAGTCAACTTTCCAAGGTGCTTTTCCTGAATTCCATAAATCATTTAAGTCTAAATATTCTCTGTAGGTATCCATTGGTTTAAAATAACCTTCGTGTTTAAAGGCATTTAACTCTTTAGCGCTTGCAAGATTAACAAGAGGCTCGTTCTCAAATGGTATATCCTCAGGTATAAAATCAAAAATTTTAGGAGTAAAAATCATAAACCCAATATTTACGTAATAGTTTAGTGTTGGCTTTTCAACAAATGAATCAACCTCTCCTTCTTTATCAAAATTAACCAAACCAAATCTAAGGACAGGTTTATTAACAGTCAGAGTTGCTGTTTTTTGTGAGGTAATGTGCGAGTCGATTAACTTACCAATATCTACATCAGCAAGACCATCACCATAAGTCATTAAAAAATCTGTATCGACATACTCTTGTACTTGTTTTATTCTCCCCCCTGTTTGGGTTTCATCTCCAGTAGGTAATATCGTGGCATTTGGATATATATTTTTTTCAAAATAATCAAATATAATTTCCTCCATATATCCGGTACAAATAATGAAATTAAACTTTTGGAAAGAATTTAAATAATCCATAATATGTACGAGAACTGGCTTTCCTCCAATTTCTACCATCGGTTTAGGTAGGGCAATAGGATGCTCTCTCATACGAGTACCTTTACCTCCAGCTAAAATAACTGCAGTTTTTACTTTTTTATCCACAACAACGAGTCTAACTTACTTTTAATACACAGAGTGGGAACTTAAAATATATATAAATTATTATGATTAGATACTGAACAAAAAAAATGAAAAAAATTAAATATCTATTCAGAAAAATTTATTTAATTATTTATAGTCGGTATCTTGAAACTAAGAAAAATTTTGATTTATTCAACAGATTATTTTTTAAAAATAATGAAAAATTAAAAAGGATAATTTATTCTTTAATCTACGCTGAACAACCAAAATTTCTTGAACATGAATTAAAAACATTTGGTAGCAAAAATACAGAAATAAATTTTTTTGTTATAAGACTAACTTTGGGAGGAGGTATATTCTCAAATTATAATAATGTACTTTATCTTCTAAAATATGCTGAAGATCAAAACTTAACACCAGTAATTGACTATGAAAACTATCCAAATTATCAAAGGGAACCTCACAAAATTAATGGGACAAAAAACAGCTGGAACTACTTTCATGAACAACCATCCAAATACTCTTTAGAAGAGGTATATAAAAGTAAAAATGTAATTTTATCAAACAATAGATCTCAGTACTACTTTAATAAACTTGATTTCAAATACTTTTTTGATGCAAAAGTATTAAATGAAAAATATCAATTAAATGAATTAAATAGGATAACAAAACTAATTCCATACAATTCATTAACAAATCAGTTTATCAATGAGAAATTAGACAATATTTTTCTCGATAAAAAAAAGATAATTGGAGTATTTTTGAGGGGAACTGATTATGCAAGTAAAACCCTTGCATTAGATCATTACATTCCTATGAGTGTAGAAGAATCTTTAAAAATCACTAAAGATCGGATGATCGATAATAACTATGAATATGTTTATTTATGTACTGAACAACTTGAATACTTAGATTATTTTCGTAATGAATTTGGAGAGAAGCTTATTTATTTAGAAAGGCCCAGATGGAATGAAAAAGATTTTGATTTAAATGAACACATATTGGAACAAAGATTTGATCGAAAAAATGATAGATACTTAACTGGACTGGAATATATAACAGAAACTGAGGGTTTATTAAGATGTGATCATATTATTGGATCACTTACCAATGCATTTTATTACGTAGTTATTAAAAACTCTGATTTGAATAAAAAGGTAGAATTAATTAATAAGGGATTGCATGATTAAAAAAATAAATTATAAAGATAATAATGAATGACTTAATTGAATTAGAAATTAAAGGTTCTTATTTAATTAAATTGAATACCTTTGAAGACACTAGAGGGATTTATAGAAAGTTAGTTTCAAAAGAAATACTAGATTATTTTAATTTTGAAATAAATGAGATAAATTATATTTCTTCAAAGAAAAATTCATTAAGAGGGTTACATTTACAAGATAGTGGCACTGAGTGTAATAAGATCTTTTATTGTATCGATGGAAATGTAACAAATCTTCAGTTAGATACAAGAAAAGATTCAAAGAGTTTCGGAAAATATATTAATACTGATTTAGATTCTTCAAGTTCTGCAATAATCTTTGTACCGCATGGAGTTGCTACGGGATTTTATTTCTATGAAAATTCAAATGTTATTTATTGGCAGTCCGACTTTTATCAACCATTAAATGAAAAAGCTTATAGTCCTTCCCATTTTATAAATTCGTTAAACCTCACAGACCCAATTATTTCAGAAAAAGATTTAAAAGCTGAAATATTTACTACTGATTAAATCTTTATAACCATAAAAGGTTCTCATCAACCATTTTCTTATCAAGTAAATAATTTATTTTCTTTATTCTTTTTGTATTATTGTCAAAATCATGAAATTCATAATTTTTAAGTAAATCTTTTATCCCACTTTTAAGGTCAAATTGCATTTTGTAACCACTAAGAGTGTCGTTCAATTTTGTAAAGTCAACAAAATACGATCTTTGATCTTCATCTTTTTCTCCAAAGGTTATTTTTTCCGTTTTGATTTGGTCACCAATTGCAAGAGCCACTTCTTTTATTGAAAAATTAAGTTCATTACTACCAACATTAAAAATTTCTTTATGATAATTTTTATTGGAAATTAAAAATTCATTAATTATATTTACTAAATCTAATACATGTATGAATGGTCGTTTGGGAGTTCCATCTGACAGTAAATTAATTTCGTTATTTGCATATGCTTCGTAACATAGTTCATTAATAACAAGATCAAGTCTATGGTTTTTTGAATATCCAAAAACTGTTGCATTTCTAAATATAATTATTTCAAAATTAAACTCATTGGCTTTTATATATCTTTCATTTGCTACTTTTGACTTCGAATAGTTAGTTAGAGGAGATAGTTCAGACAATTCATTTACTAAATTATCATTCTTTCCATATACCGCGCATGAAGACATATAGATAAACTTCTTTACTGAGGCTAAATTGCATATTTCAAGTAAATTTTTAGTAGCAACGTGGTTAATTTCTTCAGTTAATCCATCGCTTAGCTCACCAAGAGGATCGTTAGATAATTCAGCCATATGAACAACAAAATCAATATTTTTAATGTCATCAGGGTTTAGTTCTCTAATGTCTTTATTTATAAAATTGTATTTTTCTGTATTTTTTTCCCCATACAAACAAGTATCAAGGACAAAAATATTATATAAATTTGAAAAATTTTCTATAAATTTAGATCCAATATAACCGAGTCCTCCGGTAATCAATAAATTTTCCATATATAAAATATTAGTTTCTTTAGATATAAATATTTTAAATGTTTTTTTTAGTTGTATCTTATTTATTATTGGAATTAATGAAAAAAGTATTAATTACAGGTGGCTCATCATTTCTAGGAAGAAATGTAATAGAAAATTTTACTGACTTTCAATTTACTGCCTTAATCAATGAGCAAAAACTGAATTATAAAAATGTAGAAAATATCAAGTTAGATTCTTATTCTCAAATAAATGAAATAATTGAGATGGAAAATTTTGATTATGTATTTCATTTTGCTTCACAAAGACATGTTTCAGATGACCTTAAAAGTATTGATGAATATATAAAGGTAAATATCAAATTTGGAGTTACTATTTTACAAGCTCTAAAAAAATCTAATATAAAGTTATTTATTTACTCTAGTTCATTGTGGCAAGACTTATTAGGAGAACAAAAAAACTTATATACTTTAAGCAAACAACATTTTGATGACTATTTGAAATATTTTTCTATTGAATCAAAATTTAATATTCTTTCTTTAAGGATTGGTGATCAATATGGAAAGAATGATCTTCGAAATAAAATTATTCCTTATATAAAAAATAATGAAAATAATGAAAAAATTGAATTTAATTCAAACGGAGAACATTTACTTTCGTTGGTTCATATTGCAGACATTTTAAAAGCAATTGAATCCAAATTAAGTAATAGTGAAAGTAAAAAATATGAAATATTAAGACTTTGTTCTCATCCGATAACAATAAAAGAATTTATAGAAATATATAAAAAAACAAGAGAAAAAACATTTACTCCAATTTATGGACAATTATCTAATGATCTTTATCAAAAAGAAGATTTTATTGAAAGAGTAAGAGAAAACATATGGCTTAACACAGTTGATATTGTTGACGGATTAAAAAGTCTCTAATAAATTTACTTTAATTTAATGAATTTACTTTTTTTAAAGTCCTGCTTATTATTTTTAACAATTGAATCAAAGAAATTCCATGCAAGAACTAATACGTAGTCATATTTATCAGTTTTCAAACTATCTTTTGATTTAATTTGTATATTTGTCTCTGGTATAAATTTATTTTGCTTGATCAAACTATCATCTAGAACATATTTAAAGTATTTATCGTTAATACCAAAATAATTTAATACAGTTGTAGCTTTTGCAGGAGCACCATAACCAATAATATTTTTTCCATCCGAAAGTATATTTTTGATATTTGATAATGACTTTTGTTTTATCTTTTCCACATTTTTTGCAAAATTATAATATGTCTCAATTTTGTCTAACTTATTCTTTTTTTCTAGTTTTATGTAATGGTTCACACTTTCGTGGATTCTCTTTTTCTTATTCTTTGTTGTATAAACACGTAACGATCCACCATGAGTATCTACTTCTTCAACCTTATATACTTTCATTTCTGAATTTTCAAAAAACTTCAAGATTGATAAGAGGCACCAATAATTTACATGTTCGTGATATATATTGTCAAATGTTAAATCTTTTATGGTTCTTAGTAAATATTGAATTTCAAATATAAACTCCCCATCTTTCTTTAAAAGATCTTGAGTATTTTCTAAAATTTCTTTTAATCCATCACCGTGTGCAAAAACATTAAAAGCCGTAACTACATCTACTTTCCCAAAATCATTTTTGATTTTAATGACAGTTTTATCATCGAAATATTTTGTTAAAGTAAATAGTCCTTTTGAGTTTGCAATTTTAGCAACATTTTTTGCGGGCTCCACCCCAATTGCTTTAATCCCAAGATTTTTTAGAGGCTCAAGAAAAATACCATCGTTACTTCCAATGTCGACAACAACTGACTTGTCATTTAGACTTAACTCTTTTTTTATCTTTTTAGCAAAATTTAAAAAGTGATCTCTAAATTGCTTTGAAGTTGATGATAGATATAGATAGTTATTAAACATTTTCTTTGGAGGAACAACAACGCTTAATTGAGAGTTATAACATTTTTTACAGAAATTCAAATCTAGGGGGTAAAGCTCATTTTTTTCATTTCTTTTATCATTTAGATTGTTTGCGAGAGGTGAAAGACCTAGGGATAAATAATGATTAAAACCTGATCCGCAAACCCTACATTCTGTTTTATAAGAATTTAGTAATAATTTACCAAAATTATCATCTACTAAATCATATTTTAACGTGTGTGTCGTTCCATAATTTTTATGCTCTCTTTCACCATTAACTAAATTTAAAAAGATAGAATCCTCCAAAAAAACCATTGTATGGGCAACATGAGGTGGGATTGTAGATAAGTCACCTTCATTTATTAATCGGGTTTCTGTAACTGAGCTTGGATCAAGTAAGTCTTTAGTTACACTTATATATTTACCTTTTATGAGTAGACATTTTTGTGTTTGAACAGGATGATAGTGATTTCCCCTAATTGAGCCCTTAATTGATTCAACATATCCAATCATATTTATTGAATCATCGATATAGTAGTTTGAAATGACTCCTCTTTTATCAACATAATTATCTTTTCCAATTTCTATTTCTTCATTTTTTATAAAATTTTCGGCATCCTTCCAACTATTTACCATAGATTTTATTGATTCTTCAATGCCAAATTGGAACTTAAAACCTGCACTAATTAATTTTTTGTTTGTTAATGTATAGCCCTTATTTGGAACAGGATCAGATGTACTCACCAAATTTAATCTCTTATTTATCTTTTTGCATATTTCAGCAACTTGTTTAACTGTTAAATTTTCGTTGACACAGTTAAAAATTTCTTTATTAATTTCGTTGTTTTCTCCGACAAACTCAAAACATCTTGCCACGTCATAAACGGACACAAGGCTTTTAATTTGATCTCCATTAGAAAACAGTTTTAATTCACCATTTGATGATGTAATTTTTGAAAAAAGATTTGGCATTATATTTAATCTCGTTGAATCATATGACTTTCCATATACCGAGCCCAATCTTAAAATTACATAATTTTTTCCCGAACTCATTAAGTCTTTTTCTGATTGGTATTTTCCTTTTGAATATTCCAAAACAGGAGATGGCTCTAATGATTCGGGTATATCTTTTTTAACTTTTTTTAGTCCTTCAAAAACAACATGAGTAGAAGGAAAAACAATTTTAGACTTTTCTGGAGCAAAATTAATTATGTTTTTCGTTCCATCAACTCCTATTTTTTTGACCTGTTTATCTCTTTCAATATTTTTATCTTCTTTTGTAGTTGCGACGTCTGTGACACCGGCTAGATGATAAATTATGTCTGCATTTTCAAGTGTTTTTTTAATTAATTCCTGGTCATTAATATCAATTTGGCTAAATTTAAGTCCCCATCTTTTTAGCTGGCTCACTCTTTCAGAATAAAATCTATTATCGATAATTGTTACGTCATAGTGTTTAGATTTTCCTGAATAAATCTTGGATAATTCCATTCCAATATACCCAAGGCCACCAGTGATAATTATTTTTTTCAACGTCACCCTAACATATTATAAATTTCATACAATAACTAGTCATTACTCAAAATAATTTTTTCTAGACCCAAATTGAAAATTTCAATATCATACTGTTTATTAAATAATTTTGACTGTGTGTTGCTGATTTCCATATTTTTTTTATCTGACAATATATGATTTATCCTATCACTCCAAACATTTGAATCTTCACTACTGACAAAATTTATATCAAAATCATTAATAAATTTTTTGGTATCCCAAAACCCATCAGTCTCAGATATCAGAATTGGTGTCTTGCATGCTAGTGATTGTAAACCTACACTTTGTCCAGAAGGCTGATACGAGTTTTTCAAAGGGATAATTGTTAATCTTGATTTGGAATAATACTCTCTTAATTTTTCATCACTAATTAATTGTTCTGACCAGTTACCTTTTACAATTTCAACATTTTCAAAATCAATTTTGAGATCATGATTTGTAATAACAATAAAATTTAATTTTGAATTTTCTTGTATGATTTTCTTTAAAAGCTCAAAATCTCTTTTTCCATCATTACCAACAAATAATATTTCATATTCCTTTTCTTTGTTATCAGTTTTTGACCAGAAGCCAATATCAACACAAAACGGTAAGTATTCAAATTTCTTTAACTGTTTAGGAAATTTTGATAAGGCAAATTGATACTCACCATAACCTAAAAAAATAAATTTATCTCCACCAATTAAAATCAACCTTATGTATAGAGAACTAAATATAGACTCTAAAATATTTGAGGATTTTTTCCCAAAAAGGCCCATCGTAATAATGTAATTTTTATTTTTTCTTCTAAGGATTTTATAAATTAATGCAATAGGCAAAAAAGATAAAAATAATGCATCTGAAGTAAATATTGTTGAATCAAACAATTTATATCTTCGTATATTATTTATTGTAATGAGCTCAATTGTAGAACTTCTAAAATTTGTAAGCTTTACAATAACCCTGTCAAAAAAATGAAGTAATTTTCTTATTCCTTTTTTGTTCTCACTCCCTTTAAAGACCTCTATTATCTCTGTCTTGTATGATTTAGTAAAATAATGAAATCCATAAAAGAACTCTCTAGCTTTAAAACTATTTTCATCAAGTTTAGTTTTTCTTCCAGGACCAAAAATAAAAAGTATTTTTTGTTTATCTTTCATATCAATCAAATATCATTGTATCTAATGAGATACTTATAAATAAAAGATTATATAAAACCATTTTTTTCTTTTTTATATGATTTATTAAGTGAAAGTTTTACTTCGCTTAAGTATCTTTCACTGTAAGCATTTATATAATCTTTAGCTGTTCTTTTTAAAGTTTCATCTAAACCAAAAGCATTGTAACCAAATTGATCCTCATTTATTTGTTGTAGTTTATTTTTTATAAATTTTGGATGACTATCTATATTCACTTTAAATACATGACTTTTATATCTGTCTTTTACCATTTTAAGCCATGCATCAAAAGCTATTTCGGGTTCAGGACCACCTCTGTCACCATAATTATTAAACGTTCTTTTCCATGCTCTTGCAAATCTTGCTCTATCGTTTGCAAGAACTTCTCGAGTTTTGAAGACAGAATCGTAATTCCAAAAAGGTACTCTTATTCTTGGTACATTTTTTTCATTAATATGTTTCCCATTTACTGTAGGCTCACAATTATCGCCACCACCATTAAACTTTATATTTTTGAATTCTTTTTTATTTAAAACCATACCTAATCTAGATTTTGTATGAAACCTAGTTGGAGTAAAAAATTGAAACTTTTTGAGAGATATTGCCGGGTAATCTTTGAATTTATTCAAAGCTTTATAGAGTGTTTGAAAATCTCTTTCATGTATTAATGTATCTATATCCATCTTTATAACCCAATCTCCACTTGATTTATTAAATCCATCGTCAAACATTGGTCCAAAATCAGAAAAACTAAATTCAGTTTTGAAATTTTCTCCCATAACTATTACCTCATCTGCAAGCTCCTCATAGCATTTAAGTGATTCCTTCCAAGGATCCATTCTCTCTTCAGGATTTGTATACGATGTTATTATTGATATTTTCATAATTTATTGAACAACTCTCACTTTATATATTAATAAAAATTTAAAATGTAAAATGTTTTTATTTAGTCAATAAATATATATCATTTATTTCTTTGTTTACTATTTTTTCAAACTCATAAGTTTCTTTTATGGTACGAAAAGAGTTACTTACTATCTCAGAAAAATTGATTTCAGGGCTGTTTAAATTTTTAATTATTTTTTCAAGTGAATGGTCATTGTTGCTAAATAAAATTGAATTTTCATTGTTCAAAAACTCTACATGATTTTTGATATTACTTGCGATTACAACACACCCTGCAGACATGGCTTCTAATAAACCTTTAGGGTTTCCTTCAAATAATGAGCATGAAATATAAAATTTATATTTTTCAAGTTCATTTAAAAGATCATTGTTATCTTTTATTCCCATAAAATTTACTTTTACATCTAAAGATTTTGCTTGAAGCATTAATTGTTCTTTTAAACTTCCTTCCCCGTATAAATCTAGTTCAAAATTTGTATTTTTTAATGCTTCTATAATTCTTGAATAGTTTTTTTGGTCTTCCAACCTACCAACACTAACAAGCTTATTTTGATGTCGGTTTTCCCAATCTTTAATATTAAAATTTGAAGCTCTCAATTTAATCCAATTAGGTCGTATTTTTATTTTTGATTCATCCTTTATTTTAAATTTTCCAATTAAAAAATTTTTATCTGAATTGCTAGTTACTGTATATATGTCAGAAAAATTTAATGAGAAGTGTGTGAGATATTTGTAAAATAGTTTTTTTATTAAACTTTTATTTTCTAGAATTGAAAATTCATACAAATCGTAACCAGTTCTTACAATCAAAGGAATTTTTAATCTCTTTTTAAACGTATATGCCACCCAAGAGCCTAATAGTTGATTTGTATAAATTATGTCAGCATCAGTTAAATCAAAATTTTCGTTTTTTAACATTTTTTTTGTATAAAAGAAAGAACGTAAAAAATTTATTAACTTAAATTTAGATTTATTAAAATATTTGTATATTGGAATTACTTGAATAGATTCATTTTTTATAGAATTTGGTAATTCGAATGAACCTTCAGTTTTGTCTCCATATGTAAAAATATAAAGTTTTCCTTTACCTGTATCATTGTAGACTTTCAAGAGACGGGATAATTCTCTTTTTTCTTGGCCAGATTCTCTCCATGTATTTAAAGAAACATTGTATGTAAAGAAATAAATGATGTTCATTTAAATATCTTAACCCATATTAAGATATGTAATTATATTTGATAATGTTATAAACAAGAAGAAATATTTTGTAAATTTATGTTAAATTTAACCAGTACTTTCATAACTACACTTCTAAAATTTCTATGAAGGTTGCTATCGGATCTCAGATAATGGAAGGTCCTTGGGGTGGAGGAAACTTATTTACTATTAATCTCAAAAACTATTTAGAAAATAATCACATCGAAGTAGTCAATCAATTGACCGATTCAAATATAGATATTATTTTATTAACAGAGCCTAGGATTGAATCAGCAACTTCAACAATAACAATACTTGAAGCATTATTTTATAAAAAATTTGTAAATAAAAGCGTAAGAATTATTCATAGAATTAATGAATGTGACGAAAGAAAAAATACTAATTTTGTAAATAGAAAAATGTTTAAAATAAGTCAAAATGCTGACTTCACAATTTTTGTCAGCTCATGGATACAAAAAATTTATCTTGAGATGGGTTTGAATACAGAAAAATCCAAGGTGATTTTATCTGGTTCAGATACAAAAGTATTTAATAACACTGACAAAAAACAATGGGATGGTAAAAGTAGGCTTAAAATAGTAACCCATCATTGGGGAAACAATTGGAATAAAGGCTTTGATGTTTACTCGTATATTGATTCAGTTATAAGTGAGAAAGAATTCAATGATAAATTTTCATTTACTTACATTGGGAATCTCCCAAAAAATTTCAAATTTAAGAACACAAATTACATACAACCATTAAGCGGTCATAAATTATCAACAGAATTAAAAAAATATGATTTGTATGTAACAGGTTCGCTTAATGAGCCATCAGGAAATCATCAAATTGAGGCATCTTTATGTGGGTTACCTGTGATGTTTATTAACAGTGGGGGAATACCGGAATATCAAAATAATTATGGAATTGAATATAGCTTAGAAAATATAACTGAAAAATTAGAAACTATATACCAAAATTATTCTGAATATTTTATAAGAAATAAAAATTTTAACTTTGATTCGGTTTCAATGTGCAAAAAATACCATGATACTTTTTCATCATTGTATGAGAAAAACCAAATTGAAAAAAAAGGAATTTACCTTCTTACTTATAGATTATTAATTAAATTAAAAATTATAAAATTCATAAAAAAATTAACAGCAAAAATAATTTATCAACTCAGAAAATAAAATTATTTTATTTTAAATATTTCACTTTCCTCGTGGGATAAAATTTTTTCTAAATTTTTTTTATTTTTTTTAAATTCTCCAATCTTGATGTAATTATTTATTTTGTAGAGTTCTACATTGACTATTTTTTTATCCATCATTTTTGGATTTAAATGCTCCTCTAAATATAAATCTGAAGCAATTAAATTATTTAATTTTTGGGACATTAATGCGCATGCAATAGGAAATGCACTAACTCCTGAAGTAGCTAAATTTCTAGCATTAAGCAATATGTTTGCATCTTCCTCCAAAGATCCAGAATGAACACTAAGTTCTATCCTTTTTTTTAATTCATTAAGTAAAAAATTGTTTTCTTCATGTTCAGTAACAACAAGTACGTCTTTATAATTTTTTGAAATTTTTGTATAGAAATTAATCGGATTTTGTACATATAAACTGTGCCAATCATTATAAAAAATATCTCCAGCTCTTAGATGAATAACTAATGACTCATCGCTAATTTCAATATTCTTATAAAAGCGTATTTTTTTAAATAAATCATTTCTTGCAACACTGTGAATATTTTTATAATAATAATCAACATCACCTTCAAAAATTGGAAAATCATTTTCCTTATTATCAAAAAAATTCTTTCTTTCAAAAAAGTCTGTCTCAGATCTATCAAAATAATAA
>MDTG01297759.1_pt1 | contig 12519 bp, 3 predicted proteins | sample 811421 | NCBI WGS metagenome assembly MDTG01 (sample SAMN05326645, study PRJNA326480) | marine metagenome | isolation source: seawater | place: Pacific Ocean: South East | collected 2011 | reverse complement strand
ATGCGTAAGCCTCCATGTCTACACAATTACAGTACCCTTCGGGTGCCACAGTTGCAAACTTATCTTGAGTATAGCATGTAAACCCTTTATGGTCAACCACTATTTCTTGTGTCATTGACTCAAAAGGCGTTTGGTATTTGTCGAAGCCAAACTCTGTACAATCCATATCTGATTGAACAAATTTGCCCACATGTAACATACCTTTCATATCTGGGTCTATACCACCTGCTGTACCGTAATTGATTACCAAATCCGTTTCCGGATTTTCTACTAGGTACTTTGTTAGTGCCATAGTAGCATTTATTTTACCAACACCTGTTAATAAAGTGTTGTAATCGCCGCTGAGACCTTCTAGTTCTTCTGCTAGGGCCACCGCTAAAACATAATTCATTATACGTCCTTAATAATAAGTTGAACTTGTATTTACTTCAATACTTTATGTAAAGTGATAAATAACTGGCAGGAGAAATATTTTATGCGAATAGATGAAATTATTGTAAACGACAAATCTGTAGTAAACGAAGCACCAGTTGGATTAATGAAAAGAGCAGGTAATTTTTTACAATCTAAAATTGGTCTTACTAAAGATATGAGAGCCAGAGGCCAAGGCAAAAGAGATGTATCACAAATTGCCAATAATATAAGTACTAAAGTTAATCAAAAAGTAGGTCAAGCAGGCATAGATAATAAAGATATGAATCAGATGTTAAGTCAAGACTATAAAGACTTAGTTCTTGGTGTCATAAAAGAAATAGGAATGGCTCCAGAATTCGCAAAAGTATATGATCAAGAGTGGAATAAACTTCTCGGCCAAGGCTCTAAATATATGGATGACACAGGTAAAATTCCAAAGACAAATTCAGTACAGGCGGCCGGCGGAGCACAAAAATTAGTTGACCAAGTAATATTAAATACGGTGCAACAGGCAAGCAAAATCCCGGGATTAATTAATAACTTACCAGATGCCGATGGCGACGGCGAACCCGACCAACCTAAAGGTGGTGGTGCCGGTGGCGGTGGTGCCGGACAACCATTAGGGAATCCTCAAGCAGTAGGTGGACCTGCTCAACAGGCAGTAGCAGGTGCTTTGGAAAAACTAGATCCTGATCTTCAGGCGTTTGCTTTCCAGTATCTACAATCAAAAGCACAATAGACTTCAAAAACACCCATCATTAAAGTATCCGTTAATAAACCTGATAAATACTTGTATGGCTACATTTATTGGATTCACAACTGACGGAAAGACAAAACCGCCTTTTAGCATAGTTGATCTAGATCTTGTTAAGCAGGACATACTTAATCAACTAAAAACATCTAAAGGCGAACGTGTCATGAGACCAAATTATGGTTCTATTATAAAAGAAAGTCTTATGAATCCGCTTGATGCTTTAACAGTACAGGACATAGAAGACGATTGTATTAGAATTGTTAATAATGATCCTAGAGTAGAATTAATTAATCTAAATGTAGCAGAACTAGAACATACATTACGAATTGAAATGTATCTTCAATATAAAGCAGATTTAACAGAAGATGTTCTTATAGCAGATTTTGATATAAACTTTGATGAGGTAGAAACATAATGGCAATCAGCAAAAGAAACAGTAATTTATTTGCCGCAGAAAATTGGGAAGTAGCCTATGCGGCATATACAAATGTAAGTTTCAAAGCATATGATTTCAGTACAATGCGTTCAGCCATGCTGAATTATATCAGAGAAAATTATCCAGAAAACTTCAACGACTATATTGAAAGTTCAGAGTTTATTGCTATAATTGAATTGCTGTCATATCTATCACAAAGTTTAGCATTCAGAGTAGATTTGAATACAAGAGAAAACTTTTTATCTACAGCAGAAAGTCGTGACAGTATATTAAGACTTGCTAACATGTTAGGCTACACACCTAAAAGAAATATTCCAGCAAGTGGTCTTTTAAAAATTACATCAATATCAACCACCGAACCAGTCATAGACGCAACCGGTGAAAATTTACAAGATACAGTTATTGAATGGAACGATGACGAAAACCCAGACAACTTTGATCAGTTTGTTGCTATTCTTAATAGTGCTATGTCAACTAATAATCCGTTTACCAAACCAATAATTGAAGAAATAGTTGGAACTATACCTACAGAAATTTATTCTCTAAATAATAGAACCGGCCAAACATTAACTTTTAATTTTAGTGCTAGTGTAAACGGTGAATCGTTTCCGTTTGAAATAGTAAGTGCTGATATTAATGCTAACAAGGTATTTACAGAAGCACAACCAGACGTATATCAAACTATGAGATTTATTTATAGAAATGATAAGAAAGGTTTAGATAGTGCTAATACAGGATTCTTTTTCATGTTCAAACAAGGTGAATTACAATTTAATGATTACATCTTTGATAGAACATTACCAAATAGAAATGTTGATGTAGCAGATACAAATATTAATGAAACTGATGTATTTTTACAGCAACTCGATGAAAATGCTATTAGACAAACAACTTGGAAACAAGTACCTAATTTAACAGGACAAACACTAGCATATAATTCTTTATCATTAAATGACAGAAATGTGTATGCTATTGAAAATTCTTTAGAAGACGGCATAAGGCTCAAGTTCTCAGACGGTAATTTAGGAAATATCCCAACTGGTATTTTTAGATTATACTACAGAAAAAGTGCTGGAACATCATTAACTATAAGACCAGAAAACTTTGGGATAGTAACTGTGACAGTACCTTACTTTAATGCCAATAATGATTTACATACTTTAACAGTAAATATGGAACTTCAAACTTCTGTATTTAATTCTGCTCCAGCAGAATCATTAAACAGTATAAAAAATAATGCCCCGCAAACTTACTACACTCAAGACAGAATGGTAAGTGCTCAAGACTATAACGTATATCCGTTAAGTCAAAATGTAAACATTTTAAAACTAAAAGCAACAAATAGAACACATGCTGGGCATAGTAGATACATTGACATTGAAGATCCAACAGGTAGATTTAGCAAAATTACATCTTATGCTGATGATGGAGCATTATATAAAGACGATGAAGAATATCAAAGACAACTTACATTTGGATTAAACAAAACAATAACACAAATTTTGAAAGATGATATTGCCAATATGACAAAGCATTACACCTTACAAAATTTTGTGTATGACGATTATAGAAAAAAACACGAGGAAGGCAATCCTGGTGCGTTCAGTTTAATTGATCAGGACATATTGTGGAAAACACAACCTAGTGCTCCAAAAAATGAAACAGGTTACTTTACAAGATTAAACGGTGGTACTAGAGAAATACTTAATAACAGTAAGAATGAAAGCAGAATTATACAAGAAGGCTCTTACTTAAGATTTAGAAATCCAAGTGATATCACAGATAAATTACTAGCAAGTATAACCAGCATTTCAAATAGTGCTGTGCCTTTAAATGAATTAGCAACCACTACAGGTGTTGTAAAATTAAGTAAAGATGTTCCTAACGGTTGGTTAGCATATGAAATATTACCTTCATTAAATGCTTCACTTTTAGAACAAGATATTGGTGTTGCTTTTAAATCAAAAATTGAAGCAAAAGAAGATTTTGGTATTGGTTATGATTTTAATCCTGTAAGTGTAACAGACAGTCATTGGTATATAATTGACAACAGCACACTACAAAAGAAAGCAAAATTTGTAGCAGGTAGAACATCTGGTGCTAGTTGGCTTATAAAAGCAGAGTACAATCAAAGCGAGTCTACTTCAAGTATATCCAAATACACATTTACAACCAGAGGCACCCGTTATGTGTTCGAAAGTTTAAACGATGTAAAATTTTATTTCAGCAACGACGAAAAAGCATATGATAGTACAAGTGGGCAGATTAAGAAAGACATCATAGAACTAACTACAGAAAATTTTAAACCACTTGTAAAAGAAACTTATGTATGGGAAGACACAGGCGGAGATGGAATATCCGATGCGTGGAAGTTAGCAGACTCTGATGCTACATATACTCCTTCAGGAGCAAGTCAAAATATTGTATTGAGAGGAAGATCTGCTAAAGCAAAAGATATGGAAATTAGATTCAAAAGTAATTTTGGTATTTTACAAAATGGTGAAACAGGTATAAGTTCTACAGCCGCTTATGCTCAAGGAGATTTCATATCGCCAATTGAAGTACCAATTAAAATTGACCCATTATCATCGTCAACAGGTAAAGCAGTTGTTAAAACAAATAGTGGACTTTTATCAACTTTCCCAAGCGAAGTACAAATACCTACATCACAAATAAGTCAGAGTGTCACAGGAGGAGCAAACGGAAATATTGCTTATGTACTTTGGGACACAGGTAGCAGTAGTTATAAAACATATCAAGGAAATGCTACAACAACAAGTTTTCAGGTAGGCGCCTATCAAACAGAAGGTCATATAGACTTACTGTCAAATGCCAGTATTAAAATTTCAGACTTTGACAACATAAACAAAAGATGGCAGGGTTTCAGGCATAAAGACCAAATGGATGTAATTTATAAAAACGTCAGAGAAGTACTGGAATCACCATTACAATTTGAAGTAGTAGATCCATACAAATATAATGACGGTTTTGCTGATCCGTCCAAATTGGTTGTATCACCTTTAGATAGCGACTATGATGGGTTTCCAGATAATCCATCATTGTTTGATGACTTTGTATCTTCAGAAGATTTTGTATTTTTTGAAACAAAGGTAGATTTAGACGGATACAGTTATGAAAAACCTGCTAAGTTTAAAATTTTAGATTTACAAGCAGAAGATGTGCTTAGTGTCAACTTTGGTTTAGAAACTATAGCACCTGGATCAAATCCAGACGATACAACAAAATTTTCAGACTTTGATTTAGTTTATGTAAAAAGTTTAGCAATAGCACAAAAATATTTAAGTAATTCTGTTGGTAAGTTAGTTCACAAATTAGTTTTTCCTGTAGCAGAACTTCCAACAGTATATGAATTAATAAACGACTTAACAACACCAAAATTAATTATTTTGTCTAAGAATAATTCTTACAACGTAAAACCAGGTAGGTCGTTTACACAAAACACATTAGATCTTAATCCTAGAAATTGTAGTTTTAAATGGCAACACTTTGCCCCATCAGAAGTTAGGATAGATCCTAGTATTAGTAATATAGTAGAAATGTTTGTTGTAACTAAGACATTTTATAACAGCATGATAGAATACAAAAACGGTGTTCTATCAACTAAACCAGAACCTCCTACATCAGATCAGTTAGGACAAGACTTATCAATACTAGACAATTATAAAAGTTTAAGTGACCAAATAGTTTATAGCAGTGGTAAATTTAAATTGCTATTTGGCAACGACGCAGATGTAGAAGTACAAGCACAAATTAAAGTAGTAAAATTACCAAATGCTACATCAAGTGATACTGAGATTAGAAGTGCGGTACTAGAATTAATAGATGCTTACTTTAATATTAATAATTGGGACTTTGGAGAAACATTTTATTTTTCAGAGTTAAGTGCCTTTATTCATCAAGAATTAGGTGGACAGGTTGCGACAGTTGTAATAGTACCAAGTAAAGCAGAAGCAAACTTTGGAGATTTATATCAAGTGAGGTGTCAACCAGATGAACTCTTTATGAGTACGGCAACAGTGGATAATATAGAAGTAGTTAAGAGTTTAACAAGTGTAAACTTAAAACAATCAACTGCTCCAACAACAGGAAAAACAACATCTACAACTTCAACTACAGGTAGTACAAGCAGTTCAAGTAGTTCAAGTAGTTCAAGCAGTTCAAGTAGTAGTTCTTCCGGCGGCGGCGGCAGTTATGGCGGTGGTGGAAGTAGTTACTAATGGATAACAAATTTTTTGATTTATTGCCGATACAACACCAGACGAGTGTTAATAAAAACTTCTTTGAAAGTACAGTCGAGCAACTATTCGCAAAAGCAAATATAGAAGATGTAAATGGATACATTGGTAAAAAGATTCCTGGAGTTGACAATAATACAAACACCGTTTTTGTAGAACAACCAGCACCAAACAGAGATTATTATAATCTTGAACCAACAGTATCAACAATTAATAAAAACACAGGTAAGCCTGACAACTTTGTATTCTATGAAGATTTTATTTTTAATCACAGAAGTAAAGGTGGCTTAGTTGGTAACCATAATAGAATTTTTAAAACAGAGCAATATAATTTTGCTCCTCCCATAGATCTAGATAAATTTATAAATTATCAAAATTACTACTGGTACTCAAGTGGTCCAGAACCAATTGAAGTTTTAGGTAATGCTTCGGTAAGTGTTGTAATTGATGATATTGTAGGAAAGAAAAGTTTTACTTCTCCTAATAATGTAATACTTAAATCCGGCATGGTAGTTCAGTTTACTGGAAGTTTTGTAAGTGGTACAGGATATAATATTGGACAGTCATACATTGTAGAAGGTGTAGGCAGAGCAATATCATTTGAAGAAGTACCATCAGCAAATACATCTGTTAGTGCTTATGGTGAATTTCAAACACAACCGTATGACGGTAATGCTGTACCAAATGCTACATCCACAGGTAGTTACAGCATCAATGATCCTGACGGAGCAAATGTATTAGCAAATATTTTAGCATTAGCAAATGTAAATTTAAACTCAGCAACATTTGATTTTGATATTGCTAGGCCAGTTGACTTAACATCTAATACATCTGGACAAAAAATTACAGCAACATTTAGTGGAGATTATGGGCAAGGATTAGTAAATGGAAATCATGTAAGATTAAACATTTTTGACAACACCAATAAAATTAAAAGCACAACCGGTAGTACAGCATACGGCTTTGTAGGAGCATATTTAACTTTAGTAGATGGCAGTAAGCCAGGCACAACATTAAATATTGCTAACACATTTAGTAATGCTGGTGGTAATCACAACACAGATGCCAGTGTCTTTACAAACAAATTATATGTAGCAGATACTTCTGGAATACAAACTGGAGTAGGTGTTGACCACCCAGAGGCAGGACAAGCCACAGTAACCACAGTAAATGCTGATCATGTTGTTTTAAGTAGCAACATTTCAATATATCCTACATCCAATACTAGTATAAGTTTTGAAAATCAAATACCTCAATTTACAATAGACAGTGGTTCCGGTTCTAAAACAATTACTATAGACAGTGGTACTTCAGGTTCCATACTAAAAACTATTGATCTTACAACATATACTGGTGTATCAGATTCAGCAATTATTGTTTCACCATTAGACATGATGAACGCAATAAACGATGTGGGCATAGCAAATTTAAGTGTGGTTGCTACATCAAACAGTTTAGAAATTATAGAAGCAAACGGAAATGCTGTTACTATTACAAATGTAACAAGCGATGCTAGAGGCAATCCATTTGTAGGAACAAATAAAACATCTGGCTTAGAGAGTTCTACACCAGCAATAGAAAAAGCAAATGTAGAAAATGCCACGTTTGCTATATCTAATAAAACAAGTACAACATTTGATGTTATTCTTTCTGGTAGTAATACAGCAAGACTCATAGATAGTAATGCTACATTTATTAACTATGGTGGTTCGTCTTTAGCAAATGTACAAATTTATTCAGAAGATAAAACACTTTCAGCAGGAGCAAATGTTTTCTTTGACAAAGCATTAGGTTCACTATCAGCAGGTACAATAACACCTGTACTTGGTACTCCAGATACAAAAACATTTTATATCAGCACAGGTGACACAGGATATGGTGGTACTCAAAGTGCTGGCAACTTTACACAACCTAGGCAAGGTAAATTTAATATACCTGCTTACACAACGTTTTTACAAGCAAACGGAACAGTACAAACTGCCGCTGAAGCATTGTCTGGTTTTGATGCCGCTAATATTGAAGTACTTAAAGCAGACATAAGTCAAACAGGCTCTCTACTTTCATATGCTTGGGACACAGGCAGTTGGGATAATACACCTATACAAAACGTTGCTGATTACATGGTAATCGAACGTGGTGCTAAAAACAAAAACCCTTGGAGTAGATTAAACTATTGGTATCATGTTGATACACTACGTGAACCACTTAAAGACAATGTAAGCAACTTTAGTATTCCTAGTGGAGCAATAAGAGCCACTAGACCAATTCTAGAATTTAATCGCGATATTGAATTGTATAATTGGGGTAACAGTTTTATCACTACTGTAGATATTGTTGCGGATAAACCTAAAGAAGAATTAGAAGGATTAGCAATTGGCTTTCCTATAAACAGTAGTAGTGGTAGCGAAGGCTCAACAATAATTTTTCCAAATAATGAGTCTGATGTTGCTAAAAAGATTTATAAGATTTCTGACAACAGCGGTAAAATACAATTTAATGATGTAACCAGTCTTTCAGCCAATGTAGTTGTAGGCGGACATGTTTTCAGTACTGGCGGAGCAAATGCTGGTAAAGATTATTTCTGGAATGGCAATAGATGGCAACAAGCACAACAAAAAACAAAACTACAACAAGCACCTAAATTTACGTTATACGATGACGAAGGTGTTAGTTTAGATGATATAGCAAAATATCCTAGTAGTGATTTTACAGGTTGTCCTGTATTCACATACAACACAAATGATACCTCGGGTACATTTGATACTGTTATTAAAGCAAATGTAGTTTATCAAAGTGGTAAATTTAGTAGTGAGCCAACCTTTCATAATCATGTAGAACATCATAAAGTAACATACAAACCTACGCCAACATCAGATGCTGTAGATGTAAACGGATATTTTTATTTTAAAGATTTAAATCAAGACTATCAAGGAAACGATAATGCCACATTTAGAAACAATTGGCATCCTGTACAATTACCTGTTAATTACAGAAACTTCAGTAATACAGCAACTTATTACGCAGACGAAGTTGTTAAGTATGAAAATTCATATTTTGTAAGTAAAACAAATCTTAACGCAGGTGCTTTTAATATAGCAAACTTTGATTACTACGAAGATAAGTTTCCGGTTACATCAAAACAATATGTTGAAGACGTAATTCAAATTACAGACATTACAGCAAAAAGTAATGTATTTGTAACAAGTGCTGTACCATTTGACAACGACATAATAGTACATAAAAATACTACAGAATTAATTTTAGGCACAGACTTTACAATAGTAACAAACAGTCAAGGTATAAAACTTAATGATGTTGCTTTGAAAAAAGGCGATGTGCTTTACGTTAAAACTTTTACCAAACAAGACAGATTAACAAATATTGATGCGTATGGATTTTTTGAGATTCCAGAAAACTTAAGATTTAATCCACGTAATGAAATGATAAACAACATTTCGTTTAGTGATATGCTTGGACATTTCCATACTATTATTAGTAATCAAGAAGGCTTTACAGGTTCAATAAGTGGTGTAAATAATTTTAAAGATACAGCGAAAAATGTTGGAGTTACTCATTCTGAAATAGGGCAAACTGCTGACGACATTTTAACACCCATGTATTTGTCAAAATCATACACAAGAGAGTTTTTAAATTCTCTGCGATTTGGTAATAATGAATATGTAAAATTTAAAAACAAGTTTATAAATTCAGCAGAAACTTATCTAAGAAATAATGACTATTTAAGTCAAACAAATTTACAAATTATTGACACAGTTTTAAAAACTATAAAAAGTTCAAAGATATCTAAAGATGCTCACAAATTTACATACATGGCGCCAATTGGTACAAATTACACCAGTTCAACCTTAACAGTAAGTAATGCGTCAGTAGTTGATTACACTTTTAGTAATACAGCGAATGTAGGAATAGATACAACTTTATATGTTATTACACATAACAATACTGTATTATGCTCTGAAAAAGATTTTACTGTAGAATCAACATTACCTTTTGATATTAAATTAGATACCAGTATCACTTTATCAAAAGATGACAAATTAGAATTAAGAATTTACGAAGATTCTGAGCCAGCACTTATTCCTTCTAGTCTAAGTAAGTTAGGTATATACCCTGCTTACGAACCACAATTTATGACTGACACAACATATCAAACAGACCTTGATGTGATTAGATGTCATGACGGAAGTTATGTACCAAGACAGGGTGACAAAATTGATAATATCATCTTAGATTTTGAAACTTTAATTTACAATAATATAAAACAAGAATACAGAACAGCAGATACTTCTTTAGAATACTGTTTTATCAAAGACATTAAGCCATCAAAATATTGTACTAGTGATTGGCAGTGGTTTGAAATAAATGAATTATTAGAAAATAATTTTAACAAATGGGTAAGAGCAAATGGTATAGATTGGAGAGATAATAATAATTTTGATGCTTCAAACAAATACACTTGGAACTATGATTCAGATTTTAAAAATCCTGGACATTGGAGAGGCATTTTTGATTTTTACTACGATACACAGACTCCGCATACTACTCCTTGGGAAATGTTTGGTTTTGTTAAAAAACCTTCATGGTGGGACGCACAATATCCAAATGCTATTACAAGCACATATACAGCATTCTGGGACAACGTTGCCAATGGATTTATACCAGCAGGTAGTAGAAAAGGATATCACAAACGTTGGGCAAGACCTAGTGTAGCAATACCAGTAGACAGCAGTGGTAATATTAAATCACCGCAAGAAATTATGTTTACATCTGTTCAGGCAACAGATATACCTGTAAGAAATAATTGGAAGTTTGGAGATGGTTCACCGGCTGAGTATGCCTGGAAGAAAAGTTCATACTATCCATTTGCTATTGCTGAAGCCATGTATTTGGCCAGACCAGCATTATTTTTCTCAACATACTTTGATAAAAATGATAGAGCAAGATTTAGTGCTTCACCAGAACAAGTAGTAAGTAGATCAACTCGTAAGAGAAAAGGCTTTACTGATTATAAACCACATGGTTGTACAGATGTAAATGGTAATGTTACAATAAAATTTGGACTTTCTACACTAATAGACAGTTTCTTAAAATTTCAATCATTAGATACTAATACAGAATTTGCTGAACCTATAAGAACAATTGATACAAGGTTAGGACATAAGTTTGGCGGATTTATTAATGATAAAAATTTAAAAGTATTCAGCGACAGTTTAAGTGTAGACGGCTTTTCAGCAGGACAACGTATTCCATCAGAAGATGTCATTACAGCATTACATACAAGTAATTACAACTCTAGAAACTTTTATACTGGTGTTAAAATTATAAAATCAGCAACAGGTTATATTGTAAAAGGTTATGATACAGTATCTCAAATGTTTGATATTATTCCTAGTGATAAATCAGGACCAGTTCAAGGTGTAGCAGAAGGAGGCACACCAGCATCATTTAGTAATTTTGATTCTGAAGTTGCCTATCCTAAAAATAGTTTTGTAAAATTAGGAAGCACTTACTATCAAGCAAAAGAAGATGTAGAAGCAGGAACATTTGATACAGCAAATTGGACTAGACTAGCAGAACTGCCAACAGAAGGTGGTGCTCAGGCAACTTTTTATCAAAGACCTTTAAACGAAACTGCTAAGGTACCTTATAATAAACATTATGAAAATGTTGCTGACGTGTTTGACTTATTAATAGGAATAGGTCGATTCCAACAAGCAAGTGGTTACGACTTTGGTGAGTTTGATACTAGCATTAACGATTTAAATGATTGGCTGTTAGCAGGTAGAAGATTCTTATTTTGGACTACAGAAGATCATGTACAAAATGATAGTATTACTCTTAGTCCTATGGCAAATACAATCAAGTTTATTAGCAATACAGGTAAAATAGCAGAAATAAAAAATACTGTAAATGAACAATATGCTTTATCAGATAGCAATGGAAAATTAATTAATATAAAAGAATGTAGTATATTAAGAGAAGACAACACCATAGAAATTACTTCACCAGAAGATAAACCAATTTACGGTTGTTTGATACATACAGAACTAGTTGAACATGCTGTAGTGTTCAATAACAAAACAGCATTTAATGATTTAATTTATGATAATGTATTAGGCGTAAGACAAGATAGATTAGAAGTTAAAACGCAAAGAAGTAAAAATTGGGACGGCAGATATACTGCTCCTGGATTGATTATTGGTAGTAACGGAGGAGTGCTACCAAACTTTGATTTATTAGTAGATAGTATAAGAACTTATCATGAAAATGGTGTTGACACAATTGATCCAGTTAAAACAGATCTTGCTAGAGGACTTATTGGATTTGATAAAAATTCAAGTTTAGCAAATATAAAATTAAGTGACTCAGCACAATTTGACTTTTATAAAGGTACAATTAGAAATAAAGGAACAGCAAATTCTGTTACAAGTTTATTAAGATCAAATGTTGTAAACACTAACAAAGATATTGAAATTAGCGAAGAGTGGGCAATTAAACGTGGCGAGTTTGGTGATGTATTTAATCACCAGAGTATGGATTTAAATTTAAAGCAAAGCGACTTTACATCAGATAACCAACAAGTAGAAATTTTGTATCCTGAAGATATCACAGGAACTGTTTCAAATATTTTTGTATAT
>MDTG01119883.1_pt1 | contig 12519 bp, 12 predicted proteins | sample 811421 | NCBI WGS metagenome assembly MDTG01 (sample SAMN05326645, study PRJNA326480) | marine metagenome | isolation source: seawater | place: Pacific Ocean: South East | collected 2011 | reverse complement strand
TAAACAGTTGCCTTTCTGATAAAGCAGTTGCTGATGCCAGTCTAGACGCTTTAAAAGAACAACTTGTAGATCTTAGAAAAACAAACGATGCACTTTTCTCAAGCACCAAAGAAATGACTGTGCTTACAACAAAAGGGGCAGAAAATCTTGAAAAGACATTGGAGAGCTTGCAAGAGCGTGACTTAAAAATTTCACGTTTACAAGACGCTGTCAATAAAAAAGATAGTGTTACCCTAGCCATAGTTTCAAGTTTGAAAAAATCAGTTGGTATCGATGATCCAGACATCGAAATTAACGTTGAAAAAGGAGTGGTATTTATTTCCATTTCTGATAAATTACTTTTCAAAAGCGGCAGCTATGTCGTTACTGAAAAAGCAAAGGTTGTCCTAGGTAAAGTAGCTAAAGTCATCAATGATAAGCCTGATTTTGAAGCCATGATTGAGGGCCATACAGACAGCAGGAGCTACGCCAGTGGTGTCTTACTTGATAATTGGGATTTGAGCGTTAAGCGTTCTACATCTGTCATCAGAGAACTCCAAAAAATGGGCGTGAACCCTTCGCAATTAATTGCAGCAGGACGTAGTAGTTATGTGCCTTTGGTTGAAAATGATAATGCCATGAATCGTGCTAAAAACCGCCGAACACGTGTGGTAGTCATGCCAAAAATTGATCAGTTTTACAACATGATTGAAGAAGAAATGAAGCAACTTTCAGGGGAATAACCTAAAGGACTTTATAAACATCGAAGCCCAACTTTTGGTTGGGCTTTTTATTTGCCAGATAATATCATAGCTTTATATTTGCATAGGTTAATCAAAGGATATGAAAATTTCATACAACTGGCTTAAACAATTCATCAATATTGATTGGACGCCAGAAAAAACATCAGAACTTCTTACAAATTTAGGGCTAGAAGTTGAAGGAATTGAAGCATACGCTTCTGTCAAAGGCGGATTAAAAGGCATTGTTGTGGGTGAAGTGAAAACTTGTAAACAACACCCCAACGCAGACCGATTGAAATTAACCACAGTTGATGTTGGAGATGACCAAATTTTAAAAATTGTTTGTGGAGCACCCAATGTTGCCGCTGGTCAAAAAGTTGCCGTTGCTACTATTGGAACCACTTTATACACTAAAGAAGGTGAATCCTGGAAAATTAAGAAAGGGAAAATTCGTGGTGAGGAAAGCCATGGCATGCTTTGCGCTGAAGACGAATTGGGACTTGGACCCAACCACGACGGCATCATGGTATTGGATAAAGATTCAGTCATTGGAAGCCCCCTTGCGGATATTTTTAATATTGAAAATGACGTGGTGTTTGAAATTGGTTTAACCCCTAACAGAGCCGATGCAATGAGCCATTATGGTACCGCTAGAGATCTTAAAGCAGGGTTAATTCAAGAGGGGTTAAATCCAGAACTGATGAGCCCCTCAGTTTCTGGTTTTCATGTTGATAATAGAACTTTAAAGATCGATGTGGCTGTTGAATCTAAAGACAAAGCACCACGCTATTGTGGCATTACAATTTCTGGAGCGAAAATCGAAGCCTCGCCGGGTTGGATGCAACAACGCTTAAAAGCAATTGGACTCCAACCAATTAACAATGTGGTTGATATTACAAATTATGTAATGCACAGCTTGGGCCAGCCTCTGCATGCATTCGATGCCGATAAGATTTCGGATCAAAAGATTATTGTAAGAAATGCGAAAAAAGACGAAAAGTTTACAACACTGGACAGAATTGAGCGGAGCTTAGATGTCGAAGACTTGATGATTTGTGATAACAACGGACCCATGTGTATTGCAGGTATTTTAGGTGGTTTGAACTCTGGAATTAGCAATTCCACAACCAATATATTCCTTGAGTCTGCTTATTTTGATCCTGTGAGCATTCGAAAATCTGCTAAAAGACATGGCATCAGTACTGATGCTTCTTTTCGTTTTGAACGCGGGATTGATCCCGAGAAAACAAAATATGTTTTAAAGTATGCTGCAAGCCTAATCAGTGAAATTACAGGCGGGGAAATTTCTAGCGACCCTAGTGACGAATATTCAAAAAAAATTAAGGACAAACAGGTTTTTTTAAGTTTTGAAAATATCAACAAATTAATTGGTCAAAAAATTCCAAAAGAGACCGTCAAAGAAATCTTATCGTCATTAGAAATTAAAGTTAACAACGTAACAGAATCTGGATTAGGTTTAACCATCCCCGCCTACAGAAACGATGTTGAAAGAGAAGTTGATGTCATTGAAGAGCTGTTGCGGGTTTATGGTTACAACAACATCTCTATTAATGATAAACTGAATTCTTCAATTTCTAATGCTTCCAAAAATAATGGCCACAAAATTGAGAATGCATTAGCCAATCAGTTAGTGAGTCTTGGGTTTTATGAAATAATGACCAATTCATTAACCACACAAAAATACACAGCGCTAAGTGCCTCTTTGAACACTAATGATAGCATTACGCTTTTGAACCCATTGAGTAATGATCTTGCTACTTTAAGAAGATCAATGCTGTTTTCAGGCCTAGAAACTATTGCCTATAACTTAAACAGGCAGCAAGAATCCTTAAGATTATTTGAATTTGGCAAAACCTATCATTTGGCAAACGAAGAACGAAAAGAAAATAAACACCTTTCAATTTTAATGACTGGTCAAAAAGCACCACTTCATTGGCGAAATCAAAAAGAAAATATAGACTTTTTCTATACCAAAGGAATCGTCAGTGCTTTGATTGAAAAGATGGGTGTTTCAAAGCTTAAAAGCAGCCCAGCAACCAATGCCATTTTTGAAGAAGGACAAATGCTTAAGCTTGGAAAAACAACGCTGGTTGAATATGGTATTGTAAAAAACAGCATCTCTTCAACTTTTGGAATTGATCAGGCTGTTTATTTTGTTGATTTTAAATGGGATGCGATTGAAAATTCTATCAAAACAACAAATGTAAAGTTTAAACCCATTGCTAAATTTCCCGAGGTCAAACGAGATTTTGCGTTGCTAATCGATGAGGACATTAGCTTTGAGGCCATTTATAAAGTTGCCAAACATACCGATCAAAAATACTTAAAAGAGATCAGCTTATTTGATGTTTACAAAGGAAATAATTTACCAACAGGAAAGAAAAGTTATGCCATCAGCTTTACGCTCCAAGATTCAACAAAAACACTCACGGACAAAGAAATAGAAACAATTATGTCCAAATTACAGAAACAGTTAGAGAAAAAGGTAGGCGCAGAACTGCGTTAATTTACGGCTTAAGATGCTTTAGCAGCCAAATAACGCTCGGCATCCAAAGCCGCCATACAGCCTGTGCCAGCGGCTGTAACAGCCTGTCTGTATACGTGGTCTGCAGCATCACCACTCACAAAAACGCCTTCAACATTTGTTTTTGAGGATCCAGGATGATTTATAATGTATCCAGTATCATCCATTTCTAAGAAATCGTTAAAAATATCTGTGTTAGGTTTGTGTCCAATGGCTACAAAGAAGCCAGTCGCAGCAATGTCATGTACTGCGTTGGTTTTGTTGTTTTTAACTTTGACGCCTGTAACGACTTGACCATCGCCTAGAACTTCTTCAGTTTCTGTATTAAAAAGAATTTCAATATTATCAGTATTTATGACACGATTGGCCATAATTTTTGAAGCTCTGAAGACATCTCTTCTTACGAGCATCGTCACTTTTGAGCATAATTTTGATAGATAATGGGCTTCTTCACAAGCAGAATCACCAGCGCCAACAATTACAACCTCTTGGTTTCTATAGAAAAAGCCATCACAAACAGCACATGCAGATACCCCACCCCCTAATTTTAGATACTTCTGTTCGGACTCAATTCCAAGATATTTGGCAGAGGCTCCAGTTGAAATAATAATGGTTTCACAATGTATTTCTTTAGTATCATTGACCCAAACTTTGTGAATAGGACCAGAAAAATCAACTTTTGTTATCCAACCATCTCTGACATCCGTACCAAATCGCTTGGCTTGTGCTTGAAGCTCCAACATCATCTCTGGTCCTGTCACGCCTTCGGGGTAACCGGGAAAATTTTCGACCTCATTGGTGGTTGTCAATTGTCCGCCAGGTTGAGTGCCTTGGTACAAAACAGGAAACATATTGGCACGAGACGCATAGATGGCAGCTGTATATCCGGCAGGGCCAGATCCAATGATTAAACATTTAACAGATTCGATAGTTTCAGACATGGTTTGAGATTTTAGGACAAAAATAAATGTTTTAATCAAATTAATAGACCTAAGTTATTAACACTTTACATCAAGTTATTAGATTAAAGTCCACATCAAATAAAACACTAACTTTGTAACCTAACTATATTTTTAAAGAGATGATCATCATTGGTGTTTTTGGAGGTACTGGAAGTGGTAAGACCACCATTGTAAATCAAATTGTGTCTGATTTTAATGCATCAGATATTCAAGTCATTTCTCAAGACGCTTATTACAAAGACAACTCAAACATTACGTATGATGCACGCTGCTTACTAAATTTTGACCACCCAGAAGCTATTGATTTTGAGCTACTTTATCAGCATTTAAGCGCTTTGAAAAACGGGGAAACCATTGAGCAACCTGTCTATAATTTTAAAACCCATAACAGGACGGATAAAACCTTAGAAATAAGTCCTAAAAAAATATTAATTTTAGAAGGTATTTTAATTATGAATTACCCAAAGCTTCGTTCACTTCTTGATCTCAAAGTCTTTATTGATACCAACAGCGATATGCGTATGGAAAGACGGGTTAACAGAGATATTTCAGAACGAGGAAGAACACCAAAAGAAGTCATGGATCGCTATATAAATACCCTAAAACCAATGCATGATCAATTTATCGAACCCATGAAAATACATGCAGATATGGTTATTGAAAATCACGAAAATGCTTCAATTAATTTAGACATACTTATCGCTAAAATTAAATCCTTAATGTCATGAAAAAGAAGTTCAAAGCAATTTTAGGTAGATTCAGTCCCTACAGAAATATCTTTTTCTTAGTTTCTGTTGTGTTTATTGTTTGGATGCTTTTTTTCGATACCAATTCCTGGTTGATTCACAGGGTTCTTAATAAAGAAATTGAGGTTTTAGAATTGAAAAAAGAATTTTATAATAGTGAAATTAAAAGTGATCAAGAACAACTAAAAGCTTTAGAAACTTCAGAGGGTCTTGAAGCTTTTGCCCGTGAAAACTACAATATGAAACGAAAAAATGAGGATATTTACATCATTGCATCAGATACAGTAAATCAACCAAAATGATACTTAATTAGTTTAAATATTTCAACTCCAAATCCCTTAATAAAATATATTCTAATGCAAAAAACCTTGGTGTATTTGACCTCAATTACTCGAACAGCTAATTCCGTAATTGATGTATTGATAATATCAATAAATTGAGTATATTTACATCTATCAACCTACTATTAAATTCAAAATTATATGAACAACTTGATCCCAAATCAATATGGAAGCTACACAGAAACTTGCTCATTCCAAGCAAAAAATCAATTATCTGTCCCTAAAAGGAAAGACTAAACAAGAAGTCATCAACACTATAGGCCTTTTATTCAATGACATTAACGCCGATGTTTGGATGTATCGAATTTCATACCAGGCCAGTCTCTTTAGGAAAAATTATCTCTATTTATATTTTGTGAATAATCGCGTTCATGGGATAGAATCTAAACGCTTTAAACGCGGTTAAAAAGTTGTTGACATTCTTCTAATTTTTGGTTTTTATTCCCCGTAAATAATTGTATTTTTACAACAATTCGTTCAAGAAATCACATGGGTAAAATTATCGCAGTTGCCAATCAAAAAGGAGGAGTAGGAAAAACGACAACGGCTGTCAATCTGGCGGCTTGCCTTGGTGTTTTAGAAAAAAAAGTATTGCTCATTGATTCCGACCCTCAGGCCAATGCAAGTTCAGGGCTTGGAGTTGATATCGATAACATCAAATTAGGGACCTACCAACTTCTTGAACACAATTGTAGTGCTAAAGATGCCATTTTGAAAACTTCAGCTCCCAATGTGGATCTTATTGCTGCCCATATTGATTTGGTGGCTATTGAAATTGAACTTATAGATTTTGAGGAAAGAGAATATATGCTTTTAAAAGCAGTACAACCCATAAAAGAACAATACGACTACATTTTAATCGATTGCGCCCCCTCACTTGGATTATTAACACTCAATGCGCTTACAGCTTCAGATTCGGTAATTATCCCCATACAATGTGAATATTTCGCACTTGAAGGTCTAGGTAAACTTCTCAATACGATTAAAAGTGTACAAAAAGTTCATAATGAAAACTTAGATATTGAAGGGCTACTTTTGACCATGTACGATTCGAGACTGCGCTTGTCAAATCAAGTTGTTGAAGAAGTTCAAAACCATTTCAACGATATGGTATTCAAAACCATTATACAAAGAAATGTACGCTTAGGTGAAGCACCGAGCTATGGCGAAAGCATAATTAATTATGATGTCAATAGCAAAGGTGCCTCAAATTACTTAAGTTTGGCGCAAGAAATCCTGGCTAAATAAAATTAAAGAATGGCAAAAGCGATTAAGAAACAAGCATTGGGACGCGGACTTTCAGCTATTTTGAAAGACAGACAAAGTGATCTCAATGAAATGGATCCCAAAACGGCCAAATTAGCTTTGGGTTCAATATTAGATATACCGCTTGAACACATTGAAATCAACCCATTTCAACCCAGATCAAAATTCAAAGAAGATTCATTGCTTCAACTCGCTGGCTCCATCAAAGCATTGGGAATCATACAACCAGTCACTCTACGAAAATTAGGAGCAAACTCCTTTCAATTGGTGTCCGGTGAACGTCGATTTCGTGCCTCTAAAATACTGGGTTTAAAAACAATACCCGCTTATATTCGCCTTGCCAACGACCAAGAAGTGCTGGAAATGGCTTTGGTAGAAAATATACAGCGTCAAGATTTGGACCCTATAGAGATTGCCTTGAGCTACCAACGATTAATGGATGAAGTGAAGTTGACACAGGATCAAATGAGCCAACGCGTCGGGAAAAAACGTTCTACTATTGCCAACTATCTTAGGCTTTTAAAGCTTGACCCTATCATTCAAACAGGAATGCGTGATGGATTTATTGGGATGGGACACGGCCGTGCCATGGTAAATATCCGAAATCTCAAAGACCAATTGATTATTTATGAGCGTGTTATATCCAAAAAATTATCGGTCAGAGCTACGGAAACTTTAGTGAAAGAATTCAGTAACCCAAAATCAAAACCAAGCAAAAAAAGAGTTGAAATTCCCGACTTTGCTAAAAAAGGTTTAAATAGAATTTCTAATTTTTTTGATCAAAATGTTCAGATTAAAATGGTAGAAAAGCATAGAGGAACCATACATATCCCTTTCAATTCCAAAGCAGATTACGAACGCATCTTAAAACTTTTGGATGAAAGTCAATAAATTTTTGATCATAATTTTTTGTATCATGAGCTGTTTTTTGACACAATCACAAAATAAGCCCATTGAGAATGACAACACATTTGTTGTTCAGACAAAAACAAAACCTGACAAGATGAATCCTCTGCGGCCTGCAAAAGCTGCTTTTTATTCGGCTGCTCTTCCTGGCTTAGGACAAGCATACAATAAAAAATATTGGAAAATACCCATCGTTTACGGGGCGATTGGCACAGCACTTTACTTTTATTTTGACAATGACAAAGTTTATGACCGCTATCGGAATGCCTACAAAAGACGTTTAGCGGGCTTTACGGATGACGAGTTCTATGGCCCTGGTGAAACCCCATTTATTTCAGAAGATGCGCTCATCAGGGCTCAACGCACATTAAAACGCAATAAAGAAATGTCTATGCTGATTGCTGTAGGTTTGTATGCACTTAATATTATTGATGCCAATGTTGATGCACATTTACTTCAATACAACATGGACGAAAACTTATCATTTAAACCCTACATCGATTTTAACAACCCCAATTATAATGCGCAAATTGGGCTGTCATTTAACTTAAAACTTTAGGATATGAAAATCGCATTGTTTGGCTATGGAAAAATGGGGAAGGTCATCGAGAAAATAGCAATTGAGAGAGGCCATGAAATTGTATTAAAAATAGAAAAAGGCAATGTTAATTATGATTTAAAAATCGCCGATGTAGCCATTGACTTTAGCACACCAAATGCTGCAGTTTCTAACATAACTGAAGCATTTAACTGCCAGATTCCGGTAGTTTGCGGAACCACTGGATGGTTGGAAGCTTTTGAATCCATTAAAACCTTATGCCACACCAAAAATGGTGCTTTTTTATATGCTTCAAATTTTAGTTTGGGTGTAAACCTCTTTTTTGAATTAAATCGAAAATTAGCACAACTAATGCAACCCTATGGTGAATTTAGGATTGGCCTAGAAGAAATTCACCACACTCAAAAACAAGATGCCCCGTCAGGAACCGCAATAACTCTAGCAGAACAAATTATTAAAGAAAGTGAATACACAGGCTGGTCGTTAGGAAAATCTTTAAATCCTAAACAAATAGGCATAGAAGCCAAACGTGTTGAAAATATTCCGGGCACACATTCGGTTTCCTACGATTCAACAATTGACAGCATTGAAATTAAACACATTGCAAAAAATCGAGAGGGGTTTGGATTGGGGGCTGTGATAGCAGCCGAATGGTTATTTGGCAAAACAGGAGTGTTTTCTATGGAAGATGTTTTGAATATTAAATAGTGTGTAACGAAATTTGAATTTGCACATCCAATAAAAAAATAAATTATGACTTTAGCTGAATGGTTTTATTTTGGCCTTTTGATTCAATTGATACACGGCCTTGGAACTTGGAAACTTTATAAACACGCAGGACAAAAACCATGGGCTGCTTTTATACCAATTTACAATGTACTTGTATTATTTAAAATCCTAAACAGGCCTTGGTATTGGATCTTTTTTATTTTCCTGCCTGTAATTAACGCTATTATGTTTCCAGTGATATGGGTTGAAACAGCCCGAAGTTTTGGGAAAAACAAAATAGCGGATACCATTATAGCGGTCTGTTCATTGGGCTTTTATAATTATTATTTAAATTATTTTGTTGATTTAAAACACGTTAAAAATAGGTCACCAGAACCGAAATCTGCAGTTGGGCAATTTGTCAATTCTATTTTATATGCCATCGTCGTTGCCAGTACAGTTCATATTTATTTTCTTCAGCCTTTTGTAATTCCTTCTTCATCTTTAGAAAAATCACTTTTAGTTGGCGATTTTTTAATCGTAAGTAAATTACATTACGGAGCCAGGGTTCCAATGACGACGCTTAGCCTTCCAATGGTTCACGATACCATTCCATTAACCAAAAAGAAATCTTATTTGTTTAACGACAGAATAGAAGAGCAAGAAACATCTTGGCTGAATAAATTCCAACTTCCTTTTTTGAGAATTCCTGGATGGGAAAACGTAAAACGCAATGAGATTGTAGTGTTTAACCAGCCCGCCGACACGCTTTTGGATATGAATGATTTTACTCCAGATCGCAATTATTATAAGCCCATAGATAAGAAAACTAATCTTGTGAAACGCTGCGTAGGTATCCCAGGCGATTCCCTTGAAATTCGCGATGGATTTGTTTTTATTAATGGTAAAAAGAACGTACTTCCCTACCGAGCAAAACTTCAATTCAGTTATGAAGGTCGTATCAAACCAGGGAAAAATTTCAGTCGAAATATTGAAAACCGTTTAAAAACTTATTATGACATCACAGATGGAATTCAGAAGTCAAATACAGCTTTTAGGCTGTCAGCTGCTACCGATGAAGCCGCGAAAGCATTTAAAAACCACCCTAGCGTAGCAAGCATCAATAAAATGACCATTCCAAAGGATTATATCGATCGAGATATGTTTCCTCAAGATGCTGAGTACCCTTGGAATATGGCGCATTTTGGTCCTATTTATATTCCAAAAAAAGGCGCCACTATTAAAATCAATACAAAAAATCTACCTTTATATAAACGTCTAATTTCAGAGTACGAAGGCAATAAGGTCTATGCCAGAGGCAATCGGGTATACGTCAATGGTAAAGCTACTACTACATACACCTGCAAACAAAATTATTATTGGATGATGGGAGACAACAGATACAATTCAATTGATGCCAGACGCTGGGGCTTTGTTCCTGAAAATCATATCGTTGGAAAACCTGTCTTTATTTGGATGAGCTGGAATACCCATGGAGAGGGATTCAACAAAATTCGTTGGGATCGTGTCTTTACCACAGTACATCCCGATGGACCAAGACGATCCTATTTAAAATATTTCCTACTTTTTCTGTTGGCCAATTACGGTTTTAGAAAATGGCGGAAAAGAAAACAAAAAGGGACTTAATTTTTAGGAATGTGTCTGCTGTACCCCTCCTATTTTCCAAATATTGCTAGTTATATTATTATAACTCAGCACAAAGACCTTTGCTTTGAGGTCAATGATAATTACCAGAAACAGACTTATAGAAACCGTTGCTATCTTTACGGTGCCAATGGGAAAATGGGACTGCATATCCCCGTTCATTACACCCAAAACAAGCGCCAAAAAACACAGGACATTTTAATAGACAACGCAACACCATGGAAAAATGTACAATGGAAATCTATTGAAAGTGCCTATAAAACCGCTCCATTTTTTGAATTTTATGAAGATGAGTTAAGACCTTTATTTCAAAAAGAGGACGACTTATTGCTGCCCTTTGTTTTGGAATGTATTGAGGCCATTAACCTCTGTCTTGAGTTTGATTTCAATCCTGCGACTTCTAAAGTATTTAAGAAAGAATCAACTGAAAATGACTTTCGCTTTTTGGTCAATGCGCGGAAAACAGTAACCATTCAAACCAAACCCTACATACAAGTCTTTCAAGTAAAACATGGGTACATTTCGAACCTCAGTATATTAGATCTACTTTTTAATATGGGTCCTGAAACGCTGAACTATTTAAAAACCCATCCACCAATCCAAATCAATACTTAAAAGCATCAAGGCTTACTTAATTTTTAAAGTGGCACATATTGGGTAATGATCGGAAAATTCAACAGCGTAATTTTTGAAGTTTAAAACCTCAATACTGGGATCTGCTAAAATAAAATCTATACGCAAAGGAAAGTAGTCAAAATTGTAAGTGCCACCAAACCCATTACCCGCAACTTCAAAAGCATCTTGTAAATTTGATTTTAAAAGCCTGTAAACATAGGAGTGGGCGGTATTATTGAAATCACCGCATAAAACGATTTTATGAGGCGTTTTGCGCATGTGTTTGGCCAGAAGCTCTGCTTGTACTTGTTGGGCTGTAAAAGTAGAACTCAATTGATTGAACATACGGTCAGATTGTTGGGAGTCCAGCGCTCTAACATCTGTATTAATCCCTGTTGACTGTAAGTGTAAGTTGTAGATACGAAGGGTATCCAATTTTATTTTGACGTCTATAAAAACAGCACGATTGGCTGAACTTGGAAAATTGATAACCCCTGAATTCACAAATTTATACTTTGAAAAAATGACAAGCTCCGATTTTGAGTTGGATTGAGGTCTAAAAACATGCGGATAGTTTAAATCTGTCGCAATGCCGCTTTCATATTCTTGAATACACACGATTGCAGGACTCTGATTTGTGATAAAATCATGAATTTTTTCTGGAATGTCGTCCACATCGATCCATTTATACAAGTTTAATAAATGGACATTGTAACTCATTATTTCGATGCCCTTTTCCTGAGAATTATCGTTTGAATTGAAATTAAAAGAAGATTTTATATGCGTATAACCCAGAGCCATTACAAACAAAGATAAAATGAATTGTCGCTTTAATTGCGCCAGCCAATAGATTAAAAATATCAAATTTAACAATAGTAGAAAAGGGACCGCTAGACTCAATACTGCCAAGACAGAAAAAGACTTTGGGGGTAGAAATGGTAAAATATAAGACAGTAAAAGTAGGGTTGCTGCTAATGAATTAAGCAGAAAGACAAGTTTATCAAAAAAGTTTAAACGTTTCAAGGATTTATTTTTTCCCAGCCCTAAAAAGAAAGTCTTTCTCTTCTTGAGTCAAACTTTCGTAACCACTCTTACCAATCTTATCTAAAATTAAATCTATTTGTTTTTGGTGGGTAAAAGCATTCTGGTCTCTCTTTGGTTTTGGTCTGTCTTTTTTAGTTTTTTTTCTGTAGGCGGTTTTCAATGGGCGTTTTTTATTAGATAAATAATCCAAGATATTATCTAGAAATAGGCCAATTTCACGTCCTTTTTGCAATTGATAAGCAAAATAAAAACCTAGAACATAGCCTCCAATATGGGCGACTGTGCCACCAGAATTAGCAGAAAGTAAGCCTGGTAAATCCAAAACAACCATAGCAATACCCAAATACTTAAGTTTAAAGCGGAGGGTGAAAAAGCCTACCAATTTATCCGGCATATAAACACATAAAAAAATAATACAAGCGCGCACCCCTGCTGAAGCG
>MDTG01078826.1_pt1 | contig 12519 bp, 8 predicted proteins | sample 811421 | NCBI WGS metagenome assembly MDTG01 (sample SAMN05326645, study PRJNA326480) | marine metagenome | isolation source: seawater | place: Pacific Ocean: South East | collected 2011 | reverse complement strand
TTGAAGCGGATCAGCCCCACCTGGATCGGCCGCCCGATGTCGATCCCCATCGCCGCCAAGTCCCCTTCGTCCAGGAGCTCGACCTGGGTCTCGACCTCCATGCTGCCGAGGTTGCCGAAGCGCACCGCCTCGCCCGCAAACGGCACCGCCTCGACCTCGTGCCGGACCACCTCGCCCTCGAGGTCGACCAGTTCGAGGGGGATGGCCGTCCCGGGTTCCGCGGTCAGCAGGCTGTTCACGGTCGCATTGGCCTGGTAGCCGCTCATCGAGGCGACGTCCTGGTCCCGGTATCGATCGGTGAGTCGCGAGAGGTCCAGGCGGCGAATCGAGTTCAGCCGCCAGCCGGGCCTGATGCCCGCTCGTTCGGCGGGGGAGTCCGGATCCACGCGCGTGACAAGGACCTGTCCCTCGACCAGCCGCGCGTGGAGTCCCACCCGGCCCTCGCCGGGCCCGTCGCTCGTCTCCACGGCCTCCTCGGTCGCGTCCTCCCGGGGTACCACGAGGTTCCCGGGATCCTCGATCTCCTCGGTGTCCCCGGCGGAGCGAGGCTCCTCCTCGAGCAGGTACTCCGCGCTCGCCTCCTGGGGGATCAGTGAGAAGTGGGACTTGCCCAGCGAACCGATCATCTCCTCCAGCACCGCACGCAGTTCCCGGTTGGTGCCAGCCGCCAGCGCCCGGGGTCGGTGGGTGGCGTCCATCCGCGCCCATTCCTCGTCCGTGATCGATTCCAGTGCCCCGGAATTCCGCATCAGGGTGTACACCTTCTCGTAGGTGTCCGCCGCGGTCCTTGGCGGGATGCCGGGCTCCTGGACCCGACCCGTGACTTCCAGTGCGGGGATCGCCACCGATCCGGCGCCGCTCGTCGCGCACAGCCAGAGTGCCAGGGCGGCCATTGATCCAAGGAGGTGTCCGGGGTGTCTGGGGTGCGTGGGGCGCATGGAAAGCTCCGCAAAGTGTGCCCTGGTCGTGAGAAAGGGGACTGTTCCATCCATTGATCCGGATGAACGGTTGAAGCTGCCGAGTCCGATGGCTACACTCTTGCCATGGCGAGTCTCTTCGTTGAACAGCTTACAAAACGGGTGCTCCTTTTGGACGGCGCGATGGGGTCGACGATCCAGAATATCGATCTCGACGTCGAGACCGACTACCTGGGTCACGAGAACTGCGTGGACCTCCTGGTTCGCTCGCGTCCGGAGCTCGTCCAGCAGATCCACGAGCAGTACCTCGCCGCCGGGTCCGACGCGGTGGAGACCAACACCTTCGGGGCCAACAAGCTGGTGTTCTCCGAATTCGGCGACGAACTGATCCCCCTCACGCGGGAGCTGAACCGGGAGGCGGCCCGCATTGCGCGCGCCGCCTGCGACAAGCACGCCACCCCGGACCGCCCCAAGTTCGTCTTCGGGTCGATGGGGCCCGGGACGAAGCTGATCACCCTCGGGCAGGCCACGTGGGACGAGATGCTCGACTCCTATGCCGAACAGGCCAGGGGGCTCATCGACGGGGGGGTCGACGCCTTCCTCATCGAGACCTGCCAGGATCTCCTGCAGGTGAAGTGCGCGGTGAACGCCTGCCTGCTCGCGCTCGAGGAGGCCGGCCTCGGGACCGACGACATCCCCATCATGGTCAGCGTGACCATCGAGTCGACCGGCAGCATGCTGCTGGGTGCGGAGATCGCCGCCGCGGTCACCGCGCTTCGCTCCTACCCCATTCTCTCCCTCGGACTGAACTGCGCCACCGGTCCGGTCGAGATGGCCGAGCACATCGACCACCTGTCGAAGCACTGGGATCGCCACATCACCGTCTTCCCCAACGCCGGGCTGCCCGTGCTCCACGACGGGAAGACCAGCTTCCCGCTCCAGCCGGATCCCATGGCCGACTCCCTCGGCCGCTTCGTCAAGGAACTCGGGGTCTCCATGATCGGCGGCTGCTGCGGGACGACTCCCGACCACATCGCCGCCTTCCGGACCCTTCTCGACGAGATCGAGGCCGATGAACTGCCCGATCGGAACACCTCGCTCCAGGTCGGCTGCACCAGCGGGTACTCCCACGTCGACTACCGGCAGCAGAACTCCTTCCTGATCGTCGGGGAGCGGCTGAATGCCTCCGGCAGCAAGCGCTTCCGACAGCTGCTGGAATCCGAGGACTGGGACGCGATCGTCTCCCTCGCCAAGGACCAGTGCCGTCGGGCAGCGAACCTTCTCGACATCAACGTCGACTACGCGGGTCGCGACAACGCCGCGGACATGGCGGAGATCGTCTCGAGGGTCGCCACCAGCGTGGACGCCCCGCTGATGCTCGACTCGACCCAGCCGGACACCCTCGAGGCCGGCCTGCGCAGGGCGCCGGGCAAGTGCATCATCAACAGCGCCAACTTCGAGGACGGCGATGAGAAGTTCGACCGCATCTGCGCCCTCGCGGCCCGCTACGGCGCGGGCCTGGTCATCGGTTCGATCGACGAGGACGAGGAGTCCGCGATGGCGCGCACCTGCGATCGGAAGGTCTCCATCGCCCGTCGCGGGTTGCAGCGCGCGGTCGAGGTGCACGGCCTGGATCCGTCGGACGTGATGTTCGATCCCCTGGTCCTCCCGATCTCCACCGGGATGGAGAGCGATCGCCGCAGCGGACTGGAGCTCGTGGACGCGGTCCGCGAACTCTCGCGCGTCCTCCCCGAGTGCCAGATCACCTGCGGCCTCTCCAACTGCTCCTTCGGGCTGAAGCCGGCCGCTCGGAAGGTCCTGAACTCCGTGATGCTCGACGAGCTGATGGAGGCCGGCCTCACCAGTGCGATCGTCCACGCCGGCGGCATCATCCCCCTGGCGCGGATCCCCGAGGAGCAGGTCGAGGTCGCGAAGGACCTCATCTACGACCGCCGTGACGGGGAGTACGACCCCCTCTCGGCCTTCATCGAGCTGTTCAAGGATGCCGGTCAGGAGGAGGAGGACGAGGACGAGATCGACCGGACCCTCGCCGACTGGCTGCGGTGGCACATCATCAACGGGGAGCGCGAACAGCTCCCCGAGCGCCTGGAGGAGGCGATGGGGACCATGCCCCCCCTGGAGATCATCAACGAGCACCTCCTCGACGGCATGAAGACGGTGGGGGAGCTGTTCGGCAGCGGCCAGATGCAGCTGCCCTTCGTCCTCCAGTCCGCGCAGGTCATGAAGCAGGCCGTCGCCCATCTCGAACCGCACATGGACACCGTGGAGGGCGAGACCCGGGGATCGGTGGTGCTCGCCACCGTCAAGGGCGACGTCCACGACATCGGCAAGAACCTCGTCGACATCATCCTCTCGAACAACGGGTGGACCGTGCACAACATCGGGATCAAGCAATCGATCTCCGAGATCATCAAGGCCTGGCAGGAGACCAAGGCCGACCTGATCGGGATGTCCGGGTTGCTGGTCAAGAGCGTGATGGTCATGGGCGAGAACCTCGAGGAGCTCAACCGCCTGGAGGAACGGCCCCCGGTCATCCTGGGTGGTGCCGCGCTCAGCCGTCACTACTGCGAGAGCCACCTCCGCTCCATCTACGAGGGCAACTTGTTCTACTGCAAGGACGCCTTCGACGGGCTCAGGGTCTGCGACCTCGTCACCCAGGGCGGGATCCCCGAGCTCGAGAAGGAGATCGACGGGCGCCTCGCCAAGCGGCGATCGGTCGAGGAGCAGGTCCGTGACTCCCGCGACCGCTCCCGGACCGGGGACCAGCTCACGGTCGAGGAACTCCCGTGGATCGCGGTCGACCAGGACCTTCCCGTCCCGAGCGCACCCTTCCTGGGATCGAGGGTCGTCGAATCGATTCCCCTCAAGGAGATCCTCCCCTACGTCAACGAGAACGCACTCTTCAGCGGGCAGTGGGGGTTCCGCCGGGGCGCCACGCCGAAGCGCGAGCACGAGGCGTACCTCGAGGACCACGCCCGCCCGGTCTTCCGCCGCCTCGCGGAAACACTCACCGAGTCGGACCTCGTCGCCCCGGCCGTGGTGTACGGCTGGTACGAATGCCAGTCCGATGGCCAGGAGCTGCTGGTCTTCGACCCCGATCGCCCCGAAGAGGTGCTCCAGAGCTTCGAGTTCCCCCGGCAGTCCAAGCGGACCCGGAGTTGCATCAGCGACTACTTCCGCAGCGTCGACTCCGGGGAGCGCGACGTGATCGGGTTCCACTGCGTCACGATGGGACCCAAGCTCAGCGACGAGGCCCGGCGGCTGTTCGAGGCCGACGAGTACCAGGAGTACCTCTTCGTCCACGGGTTCGGGGTGGAGTGCGCGGAGGCCCTCGCGGAGCTCTGGCACAAGCGCATGCGTGCGGAGCTCGGGATCGGGGCCGACGACTCCCCCCGGATCAGGGACCTGTTCGCACAGAAGTACCGCGGCAGCCGCTATTCATTCGGATACCCGGCCTGTCCCGACATGAGCGACCAGGAGAAGCTCTTCTCCCTGCTCGACCCTGCGCGAATCGGGTGTCGCCTGACCGAGAACTGGCAGATCGACCCCGAGCAGTCGACCAGTGCGCTGATCGTCCACCACCCGGCGGCCAAGTACTTCAACATCTGACAGGCGGGGTCCGCACCCGCCCGCCGGCCCGGAAGGATCGTCCGGAGGTTCGTGTCCGGGAAGGCGCCCTCGCCGCGAACCCGTGACTCCCGGATGCTCGCGGAGTCGTTGCCTGGTGGTTCGAGCGCGACGACGATGACTCCGGATGCAGCGTCCGAACCGCCCCGCGGGGAAGTCGCCCCCACCCTCGATGGGGTACGATGAATCGACCATGAAATACATCCTGATCCTGCTGGTCTTCGCATTCGGTCTGCTCCAGCCCTTTCAGGCCGGCATCAACTCCCGCATGGGTGCGGTCCTGGGTGATCGCGTCCAGGCCGGCTTCATCAACGGCTTCGTCAACGTGTGCCTCATCAGCCTGGTGCTGATCGTGCTGCTGCGGGGCTTTCCCTCGCTCACGCTGCTCAAGGACGCGCCCTGGTGGGCGTACCTGGGCGGGGCGATCGGAGCGGGGGTGGTGATGGTCCAGCTCACCGCGGCCCCGGTGCTGGGTGCGGGGCTGCTGGTGGCCTTCTTCGTCGCGGGGCAGCTGTCCGGTTCGCTGATCGCGGACACCTGGGGACTGGTGGGGTACCCGGTCCGGTCGACCTCCCTCGTCCGACTGCTCGCCATGGTGCTGATCATGGTCGGGGTGGTGCTCGCCCTGCTGACCGACTCACCGGCGGTCGCCGATCCCGGCGTCGCCGGGGAAGGCGCCTCCGAGTCATGAGCTTCGATGCGAACCACACGCCCTTCGAGGCGATCGGGGGGGAGGAAGCCGTGCGGGCCCTCGTCGACGCCTTCTACGACCACATGGACCAGGACGGGGAGTTCAAGGTGATTCGCGACCTCCACCCCGCGGACCTCGGGGAGAGCCGCGAGAAGCTGCACCTGTTCCTGTGCGGCTGGCTCGGTGGTCCCCCGCTCTACGTCCAGAAGCACGGTCACCCCCGGCTGAGGATGCGGCATGCGCCGTTCCCCATCGGGGAGATCGAGCGCGACCAGTGGCTGGACTGCATGACGCGCGCCATGGAGGACCGGGCGGTCACCGGTGCGTTGCGGGACTTCCTCGATGCGCGCTTCGCCCACGTGGCGGACTTCATGAGAAACCGCTGAACCCACGCCCCCGGACCCCGCCGCAGGTCCATCGCGTCGTCATCGACCGGGTCCGCCGTCGCCCCGGAGCCGGGCCAGGATCGATTCGTCCTCGAGGGTGGTGGTGTCCTGGTCGGACTCCTTCCCGGCCGCGATGTCCCGGAGCAGGCGTCGCATGATCTTGCCGGACCTCGTCTTCGGCAGGGCGTGGGTGAAGCGGATCAGGTCCGGCTTCGCGATCGCCCCGATCTCCCTCGCGACGTGCTCGCGAAGCCCCGCGACCAGATCCTGCTCCTCCTCCACCCCGACCCCGAGGGTGACGAACGCGGCGATGCCGGTGCCCTTGATCTCGTGGGGCATGCCCACCACCGCGGCCTCCACCACGCTCTCGTGCGCGACCAGTGCACTCTCGACCTCCATCGTCCCCAGCCGGTGCCCGGAGACGTTGATCACGTCGTCGATGCGGCCCATGATCCAGAAGTACCCTCGTTCATCCCTGCGCGCGCCGTCCCCCGCGGTGTACATCCCGCTCACCCTCGACCAGTAGGTCTCGAGGTACCGCTCGCGGTCCCCGTGGATCCCCCGCAACATCGCGGGCCACGGCTTGCGGATCACCAGGAGCCCCCCGGTCCCGTTGGGCAGTTCGTTCCCGTCCTCGTCGACGATCGCGGCATCGACCCCCATCGCGGGCAGGGTGCAGGACCCCGGCACCGTGGGGGTCGCGGCCGGTTGCGGGGTGATCATGTGTCCCCCGGTCTCCGTCTGCCACCAGGTGTCCACGATCGGGCAGCGTTCCCCCCCGACCACGCGGTGGTACCACATCCATGCCTCGGGGTTGATCGGTTCGCCGACGGTTCCGAGCACCCTGAGTTCGGAGAGGTCGTGGCGCGACACGTGTTCCTCGCCCCACTTCATGAATGCCCTGATCGCGGTGGGGGCGGTGTAGAACTGGGTGACCCGGTGCCGTTCGCAGATGTCCCAGAACCGATCCTCGGCCGGGAAGTTCGGGGCGCCCTCGTACATCAGGGTGGGGACCCGGTTCGGGAGGCACCCGTACACGATGTAGCTGTGACCGGTGATCCAGCCCACGTCCGCGGTGCACCAGTAGACCTGCCCCCGACCGGGCTGGAGGTTGAAGGTGTTCCTCGCGGTGTGCGCGGTGTAGACCATGTAGCCGCCGGTGGTGTGGACGATCCCCTTCGGCTTGCCCGTCGATCCCGAGGTGTACAGCAGGAAGAGGAGGTCCTCGGAGTCCATCGGCTCGCACGGGCAGTCCTCGCCGGCAGCCTCGACGAGTTCGTGCCAGTCACGGTCCCGGGTCCCGTGCTCCGCGACCTCGTTGCCGCATCGGCGCAGCACCACCACGTGCTCGACCCCCGGGAGTGATTCGCACGCCTCGTCCACGTTGTCCTTCAGCGGGACCACCGAGCCACGGCGCCACGATCCGTCGCAGGTCAGGATGACCTTCGACTCGGCGTCGTTGACCCGGTCGACGATCGCCGATGCGCTGAAGCCCCCGAAGATGACCGAATGCGCGGCGCCGATCCTCGCGCAGGCCAGCATGGCGATCGCCACCTCGGGCACCATCCCCATGTAGATCGTGACCACGTCCCCCCGGGCGACGCCCAGCGACTTCAGCACGTTCCCGAAGCGCGCCGTCTCCCGCTGGAGGTCCGCGTAGGTCAGTTCGAGGACCTCGGGGCCCTCTTCACCGACCGGTTCACCCTCCCAGATGATCGCGACCTCGTCGCCGTGACCGTCCCGGACCTGCCGATCGACGCAGTTGTCGGTGATGTTGGTCCGCCCGCCGACGAACCACCTGGCGTCCGGGCAGTCCCACTCCAGCACCCTCGAGTACGGCGTCGACCAGTCGAATCCACGGGCGACCTCGTCCCAGTAGCCCTCCGGGTCCTCGATGGAGCGCTTCCACCGGGCCTCGTAGTCCGCCATGTCCGCGATCACCGCCCCCCCGGTCCGTTCCCCGAAGTCCGCGGGTGGCGGGAAGACCCGGTCCTCCTCGAGCACCGACTCGATGTTGACCTGTTCATCGCTCATGACGATCCGTCCCTTCTTCGCCGATCGCGTTGGCCGGCGAGCTGCTTCGGCGTCCAGCTTAGCGCAACCGCCCGCCGATCAAGCCCCGTGACCGGTGGTGGTCACAGGCCCGCGATCGCCATGATCACCACCACGATCCCCCGACCGGTCCAGGCCCCGGTCCGCACCCAGTTGGTGGTGACCAGCCTCCGGTGGATCCCCGCATCGAAGCCCTCCAGCAGGCGCCCGTGGCAGGGGACCTGGAAGAGCGCGGTCGAGATCCAGATGACCGCCAGCAGCAACGCCCCGGCCAGGGCCAGCGGGTCGAGAGGGGTCAGTGCCACCAGCGTCCCGGTCGCCACCAGCTCCACGAGCATCAGGGGACCGACCACCCACGTGATCCGATCCATGTGGGTCCGCTGGTACCTGGCCTGGGAGGACTCCCCGACCAGCGAGAACAGCGGGTAGTGCACGACCTGGATCGTCCAGATGAGCCCGACCAGCGGGAGGGTGGAGGCGAGCTGGGCGATCAACATGACCTGCTCGAGGATGGTCAAGCCCGGGCTCCGATCATCCCGCCCCGTGTCCTCCACGCCAGCGCGAGGATCCCCCCGAACGGGATCCACCACACTAGGTCGTTGAAGATGATCATGATGCCGAAGGACCAGGCGATGTCCCCGGCCAGCGCGGTCTGGACGAACCCGATGGGTCCGAGGATCTTCCCCAGCATCCCGACCAGCACGATCGGCCAGTGCCGGACCGGGTCGCGGGAAGCGGCCAGGTACCCGATCCCGTACACCCCGACGATCATTCCCACGCACTGCCAGAGGAAGGGGTAGCTCGGCGGGTCCATGCCCAGCCCCCTGAACGCCATGTCCGGCAGGAGCACCGCCCAGGCCCCGAAGAGCAGGTTGTACACCCCGGCGGCCACCAGGACCGCCGGCATCCACCGAGGGATGCTCGCGTTCATACGGCGCCCGCGCGCGTGGCGCCGAGTCCACCGTCGATGCCGAGCACCTGGCCGGTGATCCAGTCGCTGTGCTGGCCCAGGAGGTAGTGGATCGCCTCGGCCACGTCGCCGGGGACCCCGATCCTCCCGAGGGGGTGCATCTTCCTGGAGACCTCGAGGGTCTTCTCGGAACTGGTGATCCGCTTGGCGAGGGGCGTATCCACCAGCCCGGGGGCCACGACGTTGAACCGCAGGCCCCGCGCGGCGTAGGTGGCCGCCGCGCTTCGGCCCAGCCCCTCGATGCCCGCCTTCGCCGCGGCGATGGCCTCGTGGTTCGGCAGGCCGGTCGCCGCCGCCACGGTGGAGACCAGCACCACGCTCCCCCCTCCGCGCATGTGCTTGCCCGCGGCCCGGACGGTCGCGAAGGCGGTGGTCAGGTTGGTGGCGATCGTCTCGTGCCACTCCTTCTCGCTGATCAGGTGGGCCGGCTTGAGCAGGATCGAGCCGGCGAGGTTCACCAGCCCGGTGACGGCACCGTGGCGTTCGGTGGCGCCCGCGAGCAGTTCGTCGACCGCGTCCAGCTCACGGGCATCGCACTCGACGCTTTCCGCGTCCAGGCCGGAATGACCTTCGGGATTCCGACTCGCCACCACGACCGGCACGTCCGTACCGAGTCGCTCGAGGAGGGCCCTGCCGACCCCGCCCGCTCCACCAATCACCACTGTGCATCCGTTCTCGGACATCTCCTGGCTCCCATCTAAGAGGACTTGCCTTCGCTTGCATGACGGGGCGGATGGATTCCCCCCTCGCCGACCGGTGATTGTAGGCGGGTTCCCTCCTTCGGGTCCCGCGGAGTGCCGGATCATGCCCCGCCTCGATTGAGTACAGTGTGGCGCCAGAAAGGGCCCCGACGTGAGCACCCCAGATCCCACCGTGGTCGAGAAGATCCTCCGGGCGTACCGGGCACTGCCCCCGGAACGCAAGGAGCCCTATCTGGACGAGGCCTGCGGCGACGACCACGAACTCCGGGCCCGGGTCGAGCAGGCGCTTCGCGGCCCCGCCCGTCCCCCCGCGCCGGACCCGGACGCCACCGTGGACCTGCCCGCGCCGGCCGATTCCGAGGCCACGATCGACCTTCCCGCCCCGGGCGATCCCGAGGCCACCGTCGACCTCCCGTCGCCCGGTACCGGGGGACCCGACCCCGACGCCACCCTCGACCTCGACCCGGGCCTCGGTTCCGGCGATCCGCCGGACTCCGACGCCACCGTGGACCTCGCGGGGGGAGGCGGTCGAGGCAACGAAGCCGCCGCACCCAAGAACGTCAGCGCCCTGCCCGAGCAGATCGGCGACTTCCGGATCATCGGCCTGCTGGGCGAGGGGGGGATGGGCGCCGTCTACCTCGCCGACCAGCTCCATCCCCGGAGGCGCGTCGCCCTCAAGGTGATCAAGGCGAAGATCATCTCCGAGGAGGCCATCAAGCGATTCGAGGTCGAGGGGGAGACGCTGGCCAAGCTCTCCCACCCCGGCGTCGCCCAGGTCTTCGCCGCGGGGATCGAATCCACCCGGGACGGCTCCCTTCCGTTCTTCGCGATGGAGTACGTCGACGAGGCCCGGACCATCACGGAGTGGGCGATCGACCGGAAGCTGGACCTCCGGCAGAGGCTCGAGCTCTTCGTCGAGGCCTGCGATGCGCTGTCGCATGCGCACCAGCGCGGCATCATCCACCGGGACCTCAAGCCCGGGAACGTGCTGGTCAACGATCGCGGGCAGCTGAAGGTCATCGACTTCGGGGTCGCGCAGGTCGAGGAGGAGCAGCAGGCCGCGGGCAGCAGCCCCAAGCAGATCGTGGGCACCCTCCAGTACATGCCTCCCGAACAGGTGCGGGGGGAGCAGGACATCGACACCTCCTGCGACGTCTACGCCTTCGGGGTGGTCCTCTACCAGATGCTGGTGGACGACCTTCCGTACCAGATCGACACCACCTCGATGTCCAACGCGATCACCTCCGTCATCGAGGCGCCGACGCCCTCCCTGCTGTCGGTGGATCCCGGCCTAGGGAAGGACCTCGACGCGATCATCGGCAAGGCCCTCGCCAAGGACCGCGACGACCGGTACACCTCCGCCGCCGAGCTGGGGGCGGACATCCGTCGCCACCTCGCCGACGAGCCGATCACCGCCCGCGAGCAGACCTCGGGCGAGGCGATCCGGCGGTTCATGCGCAAGAACCGGACCGCCACCAGCGCGATCCTCATCATCCTGCTGGTGATCGTGACCGGCCTGGTGTCGGTCTCCGTGTTCGCCTACCGGGCGGAGATCGCCAGGATCGAGGAGAACCGCCAGCGACTCCTCGCGGAGGAGGCGACCCGGCGGGTCGAACTCCAGCGGGAGCGGCTCGCGAAGATCGTCGACTTCCAGTCGGCGATGATCAAGGAGATCGAGCCGAGCCGGATGGGCGCCACCCTCCGGGACAGCATCCTCGACAGCACCCGGTACCGCATGGAGTCCGCGGACCTCGACATCGAGGAGATCGAGTTCGCCCTCGCCGACCTCGAGGACGACCTCGAACGCTTCAACACCACCGAGGTGGCGATCGACCTCTTCGCCACCCACGTGCTGGAGGGCGCCCTGGAGACCATCCCCCGGAAGTTCGACGGCGATCCCCAGACCGAGGCTGACGTCCGGGAGATCATCGCCGACTCCTACGAGATCCTCGGCAGGTACCAGCTCGCGGAACCCGAGTACCGCCGGGCGCTCGCCATCCGCCGGGAGCTGCTCGGGCCGGACGATCCCAGGACCCTCGAGGCCGCGAGCGACCTCGGGAACCTCATGATGCTCCAGGGACGCTTCGACGAGGCCCAGGTGCTGCTCGACGAGGCGGTGGAGGGCCGGCGGCGGGTCATGGGCCCCGACCACGCGGAGACCATCGCCTCGATGCAGAACCTCGGGCGACTCCGCTACGAACAGCGGGAGTTCCAGCCTGCCCTGGAGCTCTGGGACGAGGCGTACACCGCCTCGGTCCGGGTCAACGGCGAGCTCTATCCGATCTCGATCATGCTGCTCGGCAACCTCGGCGCGGTGCACGCGGAGCTGGGTCAGCTGGAGATCGCGCGGGAGTACCTCACCCGCGAGCTCGACCTCAACGAGCGGGCCTACGGGGAGGAGTCGATCCAGACCCTGCTGTGCCTGCGGAATCTCGCGGACATCGCGGTCCGCTCCGGTGACGTCCCCGCCGGTGCCGACTACATGGAACGCGCCCTTGCGGGGTTCACCACGCAGCTGGGCGACCGCCATCCCGACACGCTTTCCGCGAGCAGCGCCCTCGGGATCATCCGTCTTCGACACCAGGGCCGGGTGGCGGAGGCCCAGGAGATCCTTCGCGCCGCCTACCAGGGACAGTCCGAGCAGCTCGGTCCCTTCCACCCCGACACCTTCACGACGCTCCAGATCCTCGCCCAGTGCCACCTCACCATGGGCGATTTCGACGGCTTCAAGCCGGTGGCGAACCTGGCCTACAAGGCATCGGTCGCGATCCACGGCCCGGTCTCCGACCAGAGCCTCCAGTGGTTGCAGGCCCGGGCCCTGGTGGCCAGGGACACGGGCGCCTTCGCGGAGTCCGAGGAGGTGCTCCTCGAGATGGAGGCACTGTGCGATCGGGAGGACCTCCAGTCCGAGCTCGGTCGGCAGATCTGCTCCGCGATCCCCGCCCTGTACTCGACCCTCTACCAGAGGTGGCACGCCGCGGAGCCCGGGCAGGGCTACGACGAGAAGGCGGCTCGCTGGAACGACGTGCTCCAGGACGCCAGCCCCGGCGGCTGATCCGGTCCCTCCGCGCGCTCACCCGGTTTCGAGGACCCGACCGGCAAGGGACCGTGCGGCCACCACCGCGTCCTCGGCCCGCGACGTGTCCTTCCCGCC
>MDTG01328778.1_pt1 | contig 12520 bp, 11 predicted proteins | sample 811421 | NCBI WGS metagenome assembly MDTG01 (sample SAMN05326645, study PRJNA326480) | marine metagenome | isolation source: seawater | place: Pacific Ocean: South East | collected 2011 | reverse complement strand
GGCCAGTATCTTTTCCTTCAATACCTTTTTGGAATTCAGCTAGTAAACTTGCTACGTCAGCCATATTTATTTCTCCATAATTTTATTTAGAATGGAAATAAAACAATTTACATTATATATGTCAACATAAAATTAAATTACTATAGCAATGAAAAAACCTCATTTTTGGGATCAGGCAAAAAAAGAATTGATAAAGAAAGACAAAAAACTTGGCTCCATTATACTTTCATATCCTAATGATTTTTTATACTCTAAGTATGATCCCTTCTATACACTTGCAAGATCCATTGTTGGTCAGCAGATATCTGTAAAGGCAGCTCAGGCAGTATGGGATCGGTATGAAAAAAAAATAAAAAAGGTCAATCCAGAAAATACTATGAAAATCCATTTCATGACATTAAAGTCTTGTGGTCTATCTAAACAAAAAATTACTTATTTAAAATCACTCGCTAAATCATTTATTGATAATAAATTAAATATTTTAAATTCAAATACAGCAACGGATGAGGAAATTATTAGTGAGTTAACGAAAATCAAAGGTATTGGTAGATGGACTGCTGAAATGTTTCTTATCTTTAATTTGTGTAGACCAGATATTTTTCCTGTGGAAGATTTAGGGTTAATAAAAGGTATTTGTAAATGCTATAATCTTCAATACCCAATAAATAAAGAAGATGCTATCAAAATTTCACTTAAATGGAAGCCTTGGAGATCAGTGGCGACGTGGTATTTTTGGAGAAGCTTAGACCCTATTCCAGTAGAGTATTAAGTATGAACAAAATTGATTTTTCATATGCTTCTAAATTAGAACATAGTTTTGCTCAACGCTTGATTATTAAAGTGATTGAAAACTTAACAGGTAAAAAAAAATTAGAAAGAATATATAAAGAATTTTCAAAAAATAATAATGATACAAGATATTTCTGGTCTGGAATCCTCGAATCAATGGATATTAAAATTATAAATAAATCAAAAGATAATTTAATTGTACCCTCTGAGGGTCCCCTTTTGGTAATAGCTAATCATCCATTTGGAATTATTGACGGATTAATTCTATGTTCATTAGCATCAAAAACTAGATCTGACTTTAAAATAATTACTCACGAAACTCTAAAACTACTCCCAGAATTAGATAAATATATATTACCCATTGAATTTAGTGAAAAAAATAAAGCATCAGTTAAAAATAATATTAGCACTACAAGAGAAGCAAAAAAACATTTAACAAATGGTGGCCTTTTAATTGTTTTTCCATCAGGAGGTGTAACAATTGCCAAAGATAAAGAGAAAGCCTTTTTAAAGGATAAATGGAAATTATTTACTGCAAAATTAATTCAACAAACTCATACAGATATCTTACCAATTTATTTTGATGGAAAAAATGGTCTTTTATTTAATATATTTGCGTCAAAATTGAAGAATCAAACTTTAAAATATTCATCATACATTCACGAAACAAGAAAAAAAATTGGTAAAGAAATTTATATATATTCAGGCGATATTATTAAGTATAAAGAAATTGAAAATATAAAGGATAGAGCACACTTAACAGAGTTCTTAAAGAAAAAAACTTATAATTTACCCGACCAATGAAAGAAACACTTCAATTTGAGATATATTCTTTTTACCGCTTTGTAAAAATAAATGACAAAAATAGTTTAAAGCTTGACTTAGAAAATTTTATTAAAAATAAAAATGTGAAAGGTACAATTCTTTTAGCTGATGAAGGATTTAATGGAACCATTTCAGGTAACACAAATGATTTAAAAAAAATATTATTATTTATAAAGAAATTTTGTAACATTAGAAAAGTATCAATCAAAATTAATAGTGTAGATTTTTTTCCATTTAATCGACTAAAGATAAGGCATAAAAAAGAAATTGTTTCACTAGGAATAAAAGATTTAAAAGTTAAAAATACTCCTAAAAAATATATACACCCTAAGAAATGGGATAAGTTTATTCGAGAAAAAGATATTAATTTAATTGATACAAGAAATACATATGAAATATCAATTGGTAAATTTAATAATGCCATTAACCCCCTGACAAAATCGTTTAGAGATTTTCCTGAAAAATTTAATTCTTTAAAATTAGATAGAAAAGCAAAAATTGGAATTTATTGCACAGGAGGCATCAGGTGTGAAAAAGCTTCCACGTATTTATTTAGCAAGGGTTTTAAAAATGTATATCAGCTTGAGGGGGGTATTCTCAATTATTTAAATTATAAAAAAAAAAATAAAAAAACCTCAAAATGGTCAGGTGAATGTTTTGTATTTGATAAGCGAGTTTCAGTAAATCAAGATCTCAACAAAGGATCTTACTTTCAATGCTATGGTTGCAGGAGAGCAATTACTTCAGATGATATTAAATCAAAATATTATAAAAAAGGTGTATACTGCCCTAAATGTATAAATGAAAGAACAGAAAAGCAGAAAAAAAATTCAGGGATGAGGCAATCACAGATAAATAATAATATTAACTTTTTTTGAATATTCGCTTTTTTATTCAGTCGGTTGATTAGCGATAGCAATAGATCGTATATAACTAATTGTGACTAACAGAAATGCTCCAGCAAAAGAACCAATAGATAGATAGAATAAATATCCAATTATATTAAATATATAAGAGTCGCTTGCTCTTTTTGCATATGATAATTTTGAAATTGGTACCGCAACTTGTGAAAGTTCTTTTATTGAGTCTATATAGTCATTAATATCCTCTGTTGTAACATTAAGAGATGAAACTAAGTAATCTCTTGCTTCATCAACTGGCATATCAAAATTTGCCTTAACATTTAGATCTTCAAGCCTTCTTTCCAGAGATATTCTAGAGAATTCTAGAACGCTCAATTCATCAAGATATTCAGTTCTTTGTTCTATATTATTGGCTTTTTCTCCTAAATTTAAAATTGTATCAATAAATGAAGAATCAGCATTTAAAGTGCTGCCATCTATATTCCTATTTACCTCATCTTCACTTGTTGTGACGTTTGTAAATTGTCCTATATTTGAATTTAAAGCAGAAATTCTTTTTGATATTGCATTAATATCTAAGTTAATTCTTTTTTCAATTATATCTCTATAAAGGGCATTTTCTTGAATAACATAGTTAAATAAATCCTCACTACTATCCAAATTCGATAAATTTACTCTTAAATTAATGTTTGGAGCAAAGCTTGCATAGTTTGTATTTAGTGTTTGAATATATTCTCTTATTAGAGATAATCTATTATTAATAGCAGTAATATCCATTGAAGAGATAGGCCTTCCAATTTCAAGTGGCATGATTTTTTTTAAGCCTAAATCTATTCTATCATATTCAATTGCAATATTTTCATTAATTATATCCACAAGATTTGCTAATAAAATTGAAACTTCATTGGTACTAAGTAAATTGTTATTTGACCTGTAGATAATTACTTTCAGTCCAGACCCTTTAGAAACAAGATCTTTGCGGAGATCCTCAACAAGTTCAGGCTTAAAATAAAGTTGCTTCGTCAAATTTAAAAAGTCTCTATTTATGTAATCCTCAATAATCATATTAAGCTCAGTATGACCGCTTATCATATTAAATGAATTAATAAACTTTGTATTTAATTGAACTTTATCTAATAAGTTGGATCTCTCCAATGCACCTTTAATATTTTCTGAGCTAAAAAAAAATGTATTACTTAGGATATCAATAATGCTTTCATCCTGTATTTGAATATTCATTGACATCGAAAAATCTTCTTTTTGGAACGGTTTTGTATAAAATAAGATTAGGAAACCAAATAAAATTGGTATTAAAGAATAAGCTATTATTTTTTTAAAATTTAAAAAGTAATAATTTATTAAAGATGGAATGGATAATTCTTTTTCCTGATGGCTAGTAATGATATCAGTCATATTCTATTTTGTTTTCTGAATTCTAATGTATCTCTTATATTTTGGCCAATCATCGGAGGATATGATATAGCCAATGCACTTTTTTTCGCCACACTTACATTTATGATCCTTATAATCATCTTTGTCAAATTCATATCCGTAATCATAGTTTAATTCCTTATTTTTTAATATATTTTTGATCGATACTATCCAAATATGTCCTTTGATAATCTTAACTTCGCAATTTGGATTACACGAATGGTTTATGTATCTAGCCTTGTTATACTTAAATGAACCATCAATGTCATATCTATTATTAAGTTCAAATATGTAAACTGATCCCGTTTTATTGCTATTTAAGTATTTTTCAATTCTTTTTTCAGACCGTTTGTCACCAACGGATTTCTTAATTTTCTGACCAATGTATTCTATTATCTTAGTACCTTTTGGTATATCTACCTTAGCAAAGAGACCATTGGCATGAACCTGGGATTTACCCTCTTTCCATAATTTACGTTCTGTGTAACTCGTCATTTAATTTAAGTTGGATTGAATATATAGTATGTAAATAAAATCCAATCGGTAAATAATAAATAACATTAATATAATTATTAAAGAAATTTTGGGTCGGAAAAAAAGGCCATAGGGTTATTAATATGCAGGCAAAAAGGCATATCTCGTGGTCTTGCATAATTTTTTTTCTAAAAACATGTAGATAGATATTCCTTACAAAATAGATGAGTATGAATCCATACATAAAAATTCCTATAAATCCAGTTTCAGACAAAAGTTGGATAAAACTATTATGTGGATGAGTTGAGCAAGAATAAGAATTTAATTTATACTTACCACTTTCACAAAATATTCTGAATGTATTTGGTCCTGATCCAATAATTAGATTATCCTCAAAAATTCTTATAGCCGTAAAAAATAATGTTTCATGTGATCTTGAAAAAAGGTTAAATTTTTTGCTAAAGCTATTTTCATTTCCTTCTTGTAATTCAACATCCGCATTTTGAGTAATTTGACTAATTGTATGATCAATATTTCTTTCTCGTATTTCAGGATTGAAAAGAGTGATAAAAATAATTATTAGTAAAGAAATTGATAATGATGCTATTCTAACTGCTCTAAAATTTTTACTAAATAAAATGATAATTAATGTGGCAATAATTAATAAAGCAAATGCAGTTCTTTCCCCACTTATGTAAATTGAGATATCTGTAAGTACAAGAAGAACAAAGATGAATATATAATTTTTAATATTCGCAGAGCTGTTATATATAATTAATGCTGCAACTAATGGCATCAATCTAGCGAGGTATTGGCCTAGCATACTCTCGTCATCTAAGAGCAATGTCATTCTAGAGCTGTCGCTACTTGTAAATCCAAATATTCCATGTCCAAAATATAGTTGAACATAAGAGTCAATTAATGCAATTATAAAAACAGAAACAAGAGATTTTTTAAAAATTTCAATAAAATTGCTTTGTTCATCTATTAAATGCCACAAAGCTAATGCAAAAATTCCAAACCGGAAATAAAATATTGTACTTTGAAAAGCAAAATAACTTTCTTTTGAAAAAAAGGAAGATAGATTTATGTATAAATAAAACGCAATAAAAAAATAAAAAAAATTATTTTGAAAATATTTTTTTTTTCCATCTATTATTACAATTAATAAAAAAATAAGAGATATGATTGAAATAAACAAGTCTGGTAAAAAAGGACCGGTTAAAAGGGAAATGGGTAAAAGATAAGCAAAAAAACTAGAAATACCTATCAAATTTACAGATAAACTCTTACTCATCAGATATTTATATCATGATATTTGGCATACCAATTTACAAATTTTTTCAAACCATACTTTAGTTCAGTTGTTGGCTTGAAACCAATATCTTTCTTAATATCATCAATATCTGCGTGAGTATCTTTTACATCACCAGGTTGCATATTTAGATATGATACTTTAGCTTTCTTGCCTATATATTTCTCTAAATAAGAGATAAAATCGGTAAGCAATTCTGCTTTATTATTTCCAATATTATAAATCTTGTAAGGAGTATCTCCTACGGGAACAGAATTCATAACTCCAACTAATCCTGAAATAATATCATCTATATAAGTGAAGTCTCTTGAATGTTTTCCATAATTAAAAACATTAAATACTTCATCACTAAAAATTGCCTTTGTAAAAATCCATGCTGCCATATCAGGCCTGCCCCATGGGCCATAAACTGTAAAAAACCTAAGCCCGGTTGTAGGCAATTTATACATATGACTATAAACATGTGCCATTAATTCATTGGTTTTTTTTGATACAGCATAAATACTGACAGGACGGTCCACTCGATCTTTGACACTATAAGGTAAGCTATTACCTAAACCATAGACACTTGAACTACTAGCATAAATTACATGTGAAACCTTTGTCTCCTTAGATAAATCTAAGATATTTTGAAATCCACTAATATTAGAATCGATATAGGATTGTGGATACTCAATTGAATACCTTACCCCAGCTTGGGCTGCGAGATTAAAAACAATGTTGGGCTTTTCCTCTAAAAATATTTTTGACATTTCAATTTTGTTAGCAATGTCACACTCATAATGCTTATAATTATTATGACTTAGTAAAAGCTTAACTCTCGAAAGTTTTAGATTTGTATCGTAGTAATCATTATGATTATCTATACCAATTACTTTTAAACCGTTTTCGCACAGTTTTTTGGCTAAAGCTGAACCAATAAAACCAGCTGTTCCTGTAATTAAAATATTCATAAATAATAATAGTAATTAATCACAATCTCCAGAGTTCAATTTTTCTAGGCTTCCGATGTCTTGGCATTATTGATTTAACATCCATAAGTATGCCGCCTGATTTATTAAATAGTGGCTCTATTAATTTCCAAGACCCTAATTTATATATAGTATGAGATACAGCCAAGATAATTATATCATATCTTTTTTTACAGCTTTCGTGGTTTAAAAGATTTAAATTATAAGCTTGCTTTAATTCATTTGAATTTACCATTGGATCAAAAAAATCAACTAGATATTTTCTATTCTTTAATTCTAAAGCAAGTTCAATTGCTTTACTGTTTCTTATGTCAGGGACATTTTCTTTGAATGATAGTCCAAATATAGCTATTTTTGTATTACTTCTGCTTCTACTTTTACTTTTTATCCATCCTTGTAATTCTTTTACAACAAATTGTACCATCTTGTTATTAGTTTTTCTTCCTGCAGTAAGAATTTTGGCGTTAATTCCAATCTTTTTAGCTTTATAAATTAAGTAGTATGGATCAACACCAATACAATGACCGCCTACTAATCCAGGATAAAATTTATGAAAATTCCACTTTGAAGAAGCTGCATCTAAAACATCATTAGTGTCTATCCCTAATTTATGAAATATAATTGATAGTTCATTGATTAGTGCAATGTTTAAATCTCTTTGAGCGTTCTCAATTACTTTTGCAGACTCCGCTACTTTTATTGATGGTGCTTTATATACCCCCGCTTTTATAATTTTTTTATATACACTGGCAATCTTATCTAGAGATTTGCTGTCCTGCGCTGAAACTATTTTTGTAACATTTTCTATTGTATACTTTTTATCTCCAGGATTAATCCTCTCAGGAGAATACCCTACAGCAAATTCACTAGTTGATTTAAGTCCAGAAAATTTTTCTAATAAAGGTATGCATACTTCCTCTGTTAATCCTGGATATACAGTAGACTCAAACACAACTACATTTCCTTTATTTAGGACTTTACCAATTTCTTGCGTTGCTCTAATGAGTAAAGTTAAATCTGGAATGTTTTTTTTGTCAATTGGAGTTGGAACCGCAATAATATGAAAGTTTGCATTTTTAATATCTTTAATATTATTCGAGAAAGTGAGATTTCTATTTTTTAATTTTCTTTTAGAAAGTTCTTTAGTAACATCAATACCTTTAGTAAGGTTATTAACTCTTGTCTCTGAAATATCATAACCGTATACTTTATATTTAGCTTGAGCAAAAGCATATGCAAGTGGTAAACCTACATAGCCTAAACCAATAATTGAAATAATTTCTTTCATAAAGTTTGATCATTTTTTAATTTTTGCATCACAATAAATTACTTTATATTCATAGCTTGGATTATTTTTATTTAAAATTTTTGGTAATAAATACTTATAATTTGAATTTAGCTCATTTGGCATAATAATTAAATTACCAAATATCAATTTTTTTAAAAATTCTTTTGATTTCATGCTCTTAGGAAATAAATTTAACTTTGTCATTAGTTTTCTGATTGGTCTCAATAGTTTTTGCAATAAGGAAATTTCATTTATTGAGAGATAACCATAGAAACTACAATCAAAGTTATTTTTACTTAATAATTCGTTTAGTTCCCTAACACCTAAATATTTAAAACTATATGGACTTGGATTAAAATCGTATAAATCTTTGTTTGCAGTTGAAATAAGTAATCTGCCATTTGATTTTAACACTCTAATGCACTCATCAATAAAGATTTGAATATTTTCTAGATAATAAATTGCCTCAAATAATATAATGACGTCAATCGAATTATTTTTGTATGGCATTGATAGGGCATCGATTTTATCAAAAATAATTCTATCTTTGTAATATTTTTTTGCTATAGATAATAATGACTCATCAATATCGCTTGCTCTAAGGCTAGATGCTTCTTTATTTATTAGGCCTAATCCTGGACCAGTTCCACATGCAAGTTCAATAACTTTTTTATTTTTTGTTTTACCTAAGGCCCAATAGTATCGATGATACATTCGGTCAATTTGTTCACTAGAAATTTTATTACCAGCCACTTCTGTAACTGTGTAAAAACTTTGAGACATATTTAACCCTACAAGTTTAAAAAAAATTAATAAATGTTAATTTTTCTTAATACCTCATTTATTACTTTACGATCATCAAATTCATTTATTGCTTTTTGTCTTGAGTAATCTCCAAATTTTCTCAATTTACTATTATCTTGTAAAATTGACTTAATTTTATTTGCAAGTGCTATAGAATTTTTTATTGGAACTAAATAACCGTTTTTTCCTTCATCAACTGGATTTTTGCAATGATCAGTATCAGCAGCTATTACAGCTTTGCCTAATGCCATTGCTTCTATAAGTGCTCTTGGATATCCTCCCTCTCTGTAATAAGACGGTAAAACTGATAAATTTGAAATAGCATACAATTCACGTACATCTTTTCTAAACCCAAGCCATTTTAAGTTAGATTTTTTCTCAGCAGCTAATATAAAGCTAGTTGGCACAGCCTCAGGACTATTTTTTTCTTCAGGGGCAACCAAAAAAAAATGAGTTCTTGGTAATTCATTAAATAAAGAAATTGCAGCTGAGACAAATTCATTAATTCCTTTCGACCATATAAGCCTTGCAACCATTATTACTACACGGTCCCCAGAGTTAACGTTTAATTGAGATTTAAGTTCTTCAAGATTTTTTAAGTCTAAAGAGTTCATTGAAAAGTAGTCTAGATCTAAGGCATTCTTACTCAATATTGTTTTATTTTTTTTTACAATTTTCTCATCTATAAAGAGCTTTTGATCGTACTTGTTCGTAAACCAAACAAATTTGGCACATGAAATAGAAATTTTATACAAATATTTTAGAAAAAAGCGTAAAATAATGTCTTTTAATGAATCTTGTTTATTAAATATCTGACCCAAACCTCTTACTGCTATTGTTATATTTTTTACACCAGCAAAATATGCTGCGATTGCTCCATAAATATTTGGCTTAGTAGTAAAAGTAATTACATAATCAAAGTTATTTTTTTTTATTATACTATATAATTGTATCAAATATTTTAGATCTTTAAATATTGATATCCATCTGAACATTTGTATTTCTATATGTTTTGGATTTAAATTATATAATTCGTTTCTATATAAATCGACAGGGCTGATAGTGTAAATTTCATTACTTGAAATCTGATAATTTATTTTAATTAGGGTTTTACAAAAAATGATTGTTGATAAGTCGTCAGGGGTGATACAGGCAATTTTCATAAATCAATAAATTATATTTAAAATCATAAATGTTTTTGCTGTAATACAATATTTTTCAATATAGAGTAATCTTTATTTTAAAGATAACATTAATAATATGTGTGGAATATTTGGTGCAAAAATTGATGGTTTAAATGAAAATATTGTAAATCTATTTGGAAAAAGTTTAAATCATCGAGGTCCAGAGAATTTTAATGTAGTAAAACTTGAAAATAATTATTTTTTTGGTCACACTAGATTAAGAATAGTTGATGTTAATACTATAAGTGATCAGCCTCTTTATTCTCCAGATGGAAGATATATCGTCAGTTTCAATGGTGAAATTTATAATTACAGGGAGCTACAAAAAAGATATGAACTCTCTAGAAAACTAACGGGTGACACTCTTGTTATTGCAGAACTATTAGACAAAATTGGTATAGAACAAACATTAACGGTGGCAGAGGGAATGATATCAATATCAATTTATGATATAAAAAATAAAATTACTTTCCTTTATCGAGACCCTGTAGGTAAAAAGCCATTATATTACTTTTACGATAGAAGTAATTTTGCTTTCGCATCAGAAATAAGATCATTTAAAAAACTAAATATAAATTTAGAATTATCTGAAGACTATCTTCTTGATTTGATTAAGGTAGGCCACTCATGGGGGAAGCATACTCCATACAAAAATATTTTAAGATTGCGACCTGGGGAATTAGTATCAATTTCACATAATAAAATTGAATCTAAGAAAATTTCACACATATTCAAAGGCTTTTCAGAAAAAAAATCACTTAAATTGAATGAATTTGAAAATTTATTTAAGAATTCAGTAAATAAAAGAACGGTAGATGAAGTAGATTCTGGACTATTCTTATCAGGTGGCATTGATAGCTCTTTGGTTGCAAAATATATCAATAAAAATGTTGAGTGTTTTTCTTTTAGAACAAACCAAACTTATGATGAGACAGAGATAGCTAAAAGTACTGCTAAAAAATTTAACCTGAATTTAAGTGTAATTGATATTCAAGAATTAGATTTTGAAAGTATTAACAAATATATAAGAGAAATGGACGAGCCTAATGTAGATATTTCTTACCTTTTATCTTTGAAATTATGTGAGACATTACCAAGAAATATAAAAGTAATTTTCAATGGAGAAGGAGCAGATGAGATCTTTGGGGGATATTTAAGAGCGAGAGTAGCCTATTTTTTGATGTCTATTGCAGAAATGACAGGAAACATTATTCCGAAAATTTTAGTTAATATTGGAGGACTTATTTCAGAAAAATTTACAAGGATATCTTCAATAAGTAATGGGAATCTTGAAGACATATACATACAATTAAATAATAATTTACTTAATCAAACAGAAATTGATAAAATAAGAAATAAAAATAACTCTTCAAAAGGTAATAAAATATTTGAAAAGGAAAACTTTGATAATATTGACATCGAAGATTTTAAAAAGAAAGATTTAATTTATTTAGCAGATTTCTTTATAGGCCTTCAAGGTGGTTTAATGCCAAAAGTCGATTTAAGTACTATGAGAAAATCTATTGAGGCAAGGTCACCTTTTTTAGATATTTCAATTATAAAAAATTTCATGTCTATAAATCCTTCAAAAAAATTACTTACATTTAGAAGAAAAAACATTCTAACAACTCTAGCAAAAAAAAGTATAAGCCGATACCTTGGGAAAGGTAAAAAATATGGTTTTACTCTTTCAACTGATCAAATCATCAAAAAAAATAAAATAGAAATTAGAGAAAAAGCTCTAAACCCGTCTGGAATAATTTTTTCAATAATAAATCACAAAAAATTTATTGAATTCTTAAATAGAATAGATCAAGATCGTTACAATAAAATTATTTACTCATTTTGGGTAATCAACAATTGGTATATGGCCAATAATCTAAAAATTTAATTCTTTGTAGCCCATATAATTATTTCTGAAGATAGAAATGGTATAATTGTTTTTATTTTTTCAACTTTAAAATTTGTATCTGATAATAATTTTTTAATTTCTCCTATATGTAAAGGTTTTGGAGCACTTTTAAAGGATGTGTTAAAAATTGAATAAAATCTTTTCTTTAATCTTTGAAAAAAGCTGTCCATAGAAAATGAGAAAACAATAAATTCTTTATTTACTCTATGTAATTCCAATAGTGCCTTTTTTTTTATGTCATAAGGAACCCTATGAAAAAATCCTAAAACTATAGAACCATATGAATAATTATCTGGTAATGGAATATTTGTAATGTCCCCTATAATGAACTCAGTAGATTTGTTTGACTTATAGGAATCTTTTGCAAATTCTTGCATTTCTAGAGAAATATCAATTGCAATAATCTCGCAGTCAAAATCATTAATTGTGTTTGCCGCAATTCCAGTGCCACAAGGTATATCAAGTATTTTTTTTTCATTTGCCTCGAAATGTATTAGTGCTTGCGATACACATCTTAACTCGAGCCACATCATAAACCATGCCCAACTCATTGACTTATGATGCTGAGCATAATATTTTTTTGCTTTATTAAAATTCTGATAAGCTTCAAGAGTATTTAATCGATAATCTCTATCTCTATCTCTATCTTTATCTTTATCTTTAT
>MDTG01206546.1_pt1 | contig 12520 bp, 4 predicted proteins | sample 811421 | NCBI WGS metagenome assembly MDTG01 (sample SAMN05326645, study PRJNA326480) | marine metagenome | isolation source: seawater | place: Pacific Ocean: South East | collected 2011 | reverse complement strand
TGGTGTGATCCTCAGTGTCGTGTAGGTCATGAGAAAACAAGAATTATATAGATACAGTTAAACATGCCATGGATGTATGGATTTGTATGATATATACGTTAGTGGGGAAAGGGTTTTATCATCAATAACTGAAGATGAAATGCTAGACGTTACACAAGAATTAGCTGATGAATTCTATAAGACTGGGTTTCCCCATCCTGACGAAATAGAAGTCAAATACCTCGGTTATGAAGACGACCCTCAATAGAGGGTCTTTTTTTTGCTCTAAATAGAACTAAATAAACCGAGATCGTAACAACTAGTGGCCATACAACGGTTTTCTCAAGGTTTCAAAGACATTTCATTGTCCTTTAGCAAACACCCTGTTACTCGTGATATTCCTGCACTGAAGAACGAAGATGCTATAAAGCGTTCAGTTCAAAATTTAGTGCGTATTCATGTTGGAGAAACTGTTTTCAATCCTTTATTGGGAACTAGAGTTACTGATGCTTTGTTTGAATTAGCTGATGATACGTTTATTGATCCAATAAAAACTGAAGTGGAGTTAGTATTATCTAACTGGGAACCTAGAATAACCTTACAAGATGTAGAGGTAAATTCGGATCCAGATAATAATTCTTTAGAAGTTACTATAAATTATGACTTAGTTGGATTGTCAGCACCTACTCAGTCAATCACCTTTGTACTAGAACCTACAAGGCTATAATGGCACTACAGCAATTTACCAATTTAAATTTTGAGGATATAAAATCTTCGATAAAAGACTATCTGAGAGAAAACTCAAACTTCTCAGATATGGACTTTGAGGGTTCTAACTTATCTGTTATTGTAAATCTATTAGCGTATAATTCATATCTTACTGCATATAATACAAACATGGTTGTCAATGAGACTTTCATTGACTCAGCAACTCTTAGAGAGAACGTTGTATCTCTTGCACGTAATATTGGTTATGTTCCAAGATCGAAGAGAGCATCAACTACAACAGCAACATTCAACCTAACAGGTATTAGTACATCTGCTACTACTATTACATTTCAACCAGGTGTTATAGCTAATGGTGGAGTGAATGATGTCAATTATATATTTTCTATACCAGAAAAGGTTACTAGTGCTTCTGTCAATGGTGTTTCTGAAGGTACGATAGACATATATCAGGGTCAGTTCTTAGAGACTCAATTTGTTGTAAATGATTCTCAACCCAATCAACGTTTCGTTCTTCCAAATGATAGTGTAGATACATCTACTATTAGAGTAAACATTAGAGAAAGTAATGCTAGTACAACAATAACTGAGTATAAGTTGGTAGATAATATTATTGGTATCACTTCAACATCTAACATCTTTTTGATTCAGGAAACTACTGATGAGAAATATGAAGTTTTATTTGGCGATGGTATATTTGGTAAGAAATTGACCAATGGTAATGTAGTAGATATTAGTTACATCAAGACAGAAGGTAAAGATGGTAATGGTGTATCTGCATTGAAATTTTCAGGTACTATTATTGACCAAGATGGAGCAGATTTATCAGGATATTTCTCTGTTATCACTCCCAACTTCCCATCTGAGAACGGTGATGAGATAGAAGACATTAGAAGTCTTCGTTATTACGCTCCTAGAGTGTATTCTGCACAGCATAGAGCAGTAACAGCGTCTGATTATGAAGCAATTATACCTTCAGTGTACCCAAATATTGAATCTATAAGTGCATTTGGTGGTGAAGAACTAGATCCACCGAAATATGGTAGGGTTTATATCGCTTCTAAACCTAAAAATGGTTCATTCTTATCTGAGTTTACTAAAAAACAGATTTTAGGATCTCTAAAAAGTTATTCTGTAGCAGGAATTGTTCCTGAGTTGATAGATCTGAAGTTTTTGTATGTTGAAATTGATAGTTATGTGTACTATAACGCAAACTTTGTAGGTGATAAGGAGAATTTGAAGAGTGAAGTTATGTCTTCTCTTACTACATTTGCGTCTGGGATGGAATTGAATAAGTTTGGAGGTAGATTTAAGTATAGTAAGGTACAGGCAATGATTGATAATGTTAGTAACTCTATCACATCAAACATTACTACTGTAAGAATAAGAAGAAATCTTGAAGCACAAATAGATCAATGGGCTCAATACGAGTTATGTTTTGATAATGAATTTTATCGTGGAGAAAGTAACTACAATATCAAGTCTACTGGATTTACAGTATCTGGTATTGAAGGTACAGTTTATTTCTCAGATAGTGTTATAGAAGGGACTGATAAGGGTACTTTATTCTTATTCAAAATTACTTCTGACACTGAGATTAGCATAATATCTGATTCCTTCGGAAGTGTCGATTATAAGAAGGGTGAAATCATTATAGATACTACCAATATAACATCTACTACAGAATCGGATAACATCATCGAAGTGCAAGCAATTCCACTATCAAATGATGTTCTGGCACGTAAAGAGTTATATTTACAGTTTGATGTATCTAAGAGTAACTTCTATATGAGAGAAGACTCTATCTCATCAGGTGCTAATACTTCTGGCACAAGATATGATCCACAATCTAGCTACCAAAACGGTAAGAAGACTCGATAAATGATAACAACATCTTTTACCAAGGTTAAGATCAATGAGGTTATTCAGAGCCAAGTCCCTGAATCCATTGACAACGAGAACCCTCTATTCGGTGAGTTTCTAAAACAATACTATCTTTCCCAAGAATATCAGGGAGGTGCGATAGATATTGCTCATAATTTAGTAGAATATAAAGGACTTAACTTTCTAAACAATGAGAACTTAATTGGGTTCACATCTGTATCGCAATATGCCAATGGTAAACAGGATACGATTCACGTTGATTCAACTTCAGGTTGGCCTAGTCAATGGGGATTGTTGAAGATTAATGATGAGATAATAACATATACAGGTAAGACAGATACATCTTTTACAGGATGTGTTCGTGGTTTCAGTGGAATTGAGAATAATGCTAAAACTAACTCGCCAGAATATCTTACTTTTACTAATAGTGGTATTGGTACTCATCCTGTGGATGCCAGAGTTACCAATCTATCTAATGTTTTTCTAACTCAATTTAGAAAGAAACTAAAACAACAAGTATTACCAGGATTTGTTGAGAGAAATCTTGATGAAGAAATAAATCAAAGTAATTTTATAAGACAAGCAAAAGACTTCTATAAGTCTAAAGGTACAGAGGAAGCATTCAAAATATTATTTGGTGCGTTATATGGTGAGACGGTTGAAATGATTCAACCATCTAAGTATCTTGTTAAACCATCAGATGCAGATTATATTGTCAATGATGTTCTAATATGCGAACTTATTACTGGAGATCCACTTAAAATTGAAGGACAGAGTTTGATTCAGGATACTATCCCACTTCAGACTAGTGGTTCTATCTACAATGTAGAACGTGCTGTAGTTGGTGATAAGTCATATTATAAAATTGGTGTATCAAGAGGAACTACTATTGGTAAGTTCAAGCAAGCAGGTAAGACATTTATAACCAAAAATGCTCCTGTTGGTGCGACAATACTGAACGTTGATTCTACTGTTGGATTTGGTTCTACAGGATCTTTGTCATATGAAGATAGAACAATTGATTATACAGGTAAAAACTATACACAGTTTACGGGAATAAACATTTCTGAACCATGTGGTGTTGGTTCTACTGTTAGATCTGGATTGATTGCATACTCTTATGAAGATGGAAACCCAGACAAAGAGGTTCAATTACGTGTTCTTGGTGTGTTGAGTAAGTTTGTTGGTGAAGCAATAAACCAAAAGAAAGATAGTAATGTTAATGTCAAGACTTTAGGTAAACCAAAAGATCAACTGAAATGGACTACATGGATATACAATACTGCTTCAACATATAATGTTGATGGATATACTTTAGTATCTCCCAATAACTATAACTTTGACTTAGATGCAGATCATCAATTATATGTTGGTGATGAACTTGAGGTTATTGATATTGATGGCAATGTACTAGATGGTACATTGACTTTTGTTTGGGATGCACTTCCTAAACGTATTACTGTAAACTGTCCTACTATAGGTGCAAGTCCAGAGTATAGGATTCGCAGAAAGTTGAAACTTTCCGCAGATGGATATACTGCAGATGTACAAAATACTTATTCTCAGGAAGAAACCCTATATGTTGCGTCTAACAGTTTACCACATTGGACTATAGATCCGCAAAAGAGAATTCGTTCATTTGATAATATTGGACTAAGTACGACTACTGTAGAGATAAACATTACTGATCATAATTTGCATGATGGTGATCTTGTTGTTTATACATCATCAGGAATATCTACTCTAACTAATTTGAATGAAGGTCAACCATATTATGTGAGAAAAATTAATGATAATATAATCAAATTATCATACACTGCTGAAAACGTTCGTAGAGGACAGTTTGTTACTGCATTCATAGGAAATGACTTAGCAGGTGTTTCTACCCACTTCCTGACCCCATTTGAGGTGTCTGGGACATCTTTAGGACCACAGAAACTATTGAAGAGGTTCAATGAACCTGAATTTTCTCCTAATAAGGAAAAAACTGTACAGGGTGGTATTGGTTTATTTGTAAACGGTGTAGAAGCACATTCATATAAATCGTCAGATCTAATTCGTTTTGGTCCTTTAGAAAGTGTTGATGTTTTGAACCAAGGATCAGATTATGATGTTGTGAATCCACCACACATCAATGTCACACAAGCTGGTCATACTGGAGTAGGTGCATCTGTTATAGCGCAGGTAGAGGGTATACTTACTGGTGTTTTCTTAGATACTACGGGTGTTGATTACGAAACTACGCCTACTGTGAGAATTGTGGGTGGTAATAATACAACTGCTATACTAAAAGCGAAGATGAGGAAGAGTCAGCAGGTAGTTGAATTTGATTCAACATCTACTGGTGGAGTTGTTGCTACTGCAACAGATAGATTTGTGTTCCCAGAACCACATGGGCTGAAGGATGCTGAGGAGATTATATACGATTCAAACGGTAGTACTACTATAGGTATTGGTATAACACCAGGTAATTTAGTAGATACAGCACCATACTATGTCGTAAAAATAGATGACTTCCAGATTCATATAGCAGAATCTAGAACAAAAGCACTAGCTGGTATTGGTACTATAGGTTTAGTCAGTAGTGGTGGTGGTTTACAGAGATTTAAAACAACAGAAAGAAGAAATAAAGTTGATACTGTAGAGATAGAGAATGTTGGTTATTTCAAAAATAGAGAAGTAACAACATCTACTGTAGGTGTCAATACATTTACTAATAGAGTAATTATCAACAATCATGGGTTTGAAACTGATGAAGTTATCAAATATTCAGCAGCATCTCAAGCAGGTAATCCCAGTAGTGCTATTGGTGGATTGACAAGTGGTAATGAATACTATATTCACAAGATAGATGATAATACATTTAGAGTCAAAACATCCATAGGTAGCACAGTAACAATACCATTTACTAATCCTGGTCTAGGTGTTCATATTTTCCAAGATCCTCCTATAGTAATTGAGATAGATGGTAGACAAGGTATTAGCACGGCTAACGCTACTGCTTCGCCTATTATACGAGGTAGCATCACTGCAGTTCATGTAAAGCAGAAAGGTAGTGAGTTTGGTTCTACTGTAATCAACGATAATAATAAACCATTCATAACAGCAGTGGTAGGTACTGAAGCATATCTACAAGCATTTGTTGTAAATGGTAGAATTGATCAGATTCTTGTATTAGGTGGTGGAGAGAACTTCTTTAGTGAACCTGAAGTTACAATTAGTGGTGATGGTGTGGGTGCTAAAGCTAAGGCAATTGTATCTGGTGGTAAGATTACTGCCATCACTATGATTGATAAAGGTGCTGGTTATACGCAACCAAAGACCGCAGTTACAGTAAAAACGCCTGGTGAAAATGCAATATTCAATAGTAATCTAAAGCAGTGGACAGTAAACCAGATTGATAGGTATGCTAGGTATGGTGATGTAAAGGATGATGATGGATACTACGGTAATGTAAAGGATTCTGATCTAGGTAACCCTTATATCAACTACTATGTTCCAAGAAATCTTAGAGATCATCTAGGTGATGTTGGACAAGATCACTCACCTATTATTGGTTGGGCGTATGATGGTCATCCAATATACGGTCCATATGGTGTTGTTGATGGACAACTTAAGTATTTGGAATCTGGTTATATCAAGATAACCAGTCAGAGAATAGATGGTCCTAGCATTACTAAGTATCCTGCAGGATTCTTCTGTGAGGACTTTGTGTATGTTGATGGAGTTGGTGATCTAGATGAGCATAATGGTAGGTTTGCTGCGACACCTGAGTTCCCTAATGGAACATATGCATACTATACTACTGTAGAAAGTACTACTATAAACAACCCAACATCTCCATTTAACGGAGTTAGACCTCCAGTATTTCCATATATCATTGGTGATAGTTATTATTCTACACCAGATGAATTCAATATTGGTTTTGATTCTGATCAGGATTTAGATCCTATCAAACTAGATTTGGTAAGAAATACTAAACCATATAACATACCAGAGTATGAGTTTATAACCAACTCTAATAAAAATACTAATATCAACTCTAAGATTGTCAAGACTAGAACTGGTGCGATAGAACAAATTAGTCTTAATGTAAAAGGTAAGAATTATAATGTTGGTGATAAGTTAGTTTTTGATAATCAGGGAACTACTGGTATTGGTGCTTTAGGTAAGGTTTCTGAAGTTGGAGGACCAGGTATTACCACGTTCACAACTAGCATTACCATAATAGATGACATAACACTTATAGTAGATGGTCAGACAGTAACAGGTATTGCTACTTTCCCACATAATCTTCCTGATGATGCGGTTATAGAAATTATTGGTATATCAACTAGCACTCATAAAGCACTTGAAACAAAAGCAAAGATTGATGTCAAGTCAGTAAATACTAGTTTAGCACAGCCAATGACTACTGCTGCATTGTCTGGTTTGACAACTAGCGTCTTTATTACTGATTGGATGTCTAGTGGAATCTATAAGTTTAGAATCAATGATTATGTAAAGATTGAAGATGAAGAGTTGAGGATATTAAACTTTGATGTTCCCAACAATAGGTTGGAGATGTTTAGAGGACAGAATGGAACTATTGCTGTTGCTCATACTTCTGGATGTAAGATTGAAAAGTTTCAGACAGACTTTACATACCCATTATCAAATCCAATCAACCTAAGCACTCCTGAAGATATTCAATATTATTTTGATGCTGAGAGTTATGTTGGTTATGGAATGACCTTTGGTGTTGGTATTGGAACCACTGTATCAGTAATGCTACAGGGTGGTAATCAAACAACAAAACATCCTACCTCACAATATAAAGATAAGTTTATACCAACAAGGACAGTATATCTACCAAAACATCAATTTCAAAATGGTGAAAAAGTAACCTATAGTCCTGGTGCAGGAACTTCTATGTCGTATCAAACTGATGCGATGAAGAGAGTAAATGCCAACTTTATTCGACCATTACCACCAGAATTATATCTACAAGTAATAGATAACTCATTAGTTGGTATTGTAACCACACAGTCTGGTATTGGTTCTGACCTACAGAGAGTGATGCTTTCTGGTGGTGTTAGTATTGGTAATACACATTCATTCAAAACTCAGCGTGGTGAGATAAAGGCACAAGCAAGAATTGTAGAAGTTACTGCTACTACTGCTGATACTCATACTTTCAAAAGAGGTGATGTAATAGATTTCAGCGTAGTGTCATCTGGTACTAGTGCTGTAGAAGCCAAGTATGATCCTGGTACAAGGATAGTAAAACTTGGTATGGAAGGAAGTGATACAAGTAAGTGGATTGAGAATCCACCTTTCACACAACCTAGAGGTAACAAACTACAAATCAATACTGCTGATGCTTCTCTAGACAATACTAAGTTAGAATTCTTCTTAGATCCAAATTTCAATAAGTCATTTGTAGGATCTGGTGTTTCAACTATTGAAATAGAATCAACTGGAATACCTGGTACTGCAAATTCTAAAACTACAGTACATTTCACTGAACAGGCTCCTGATGTATTGTATTATAAGTTCAAACCTCTACAGAATAGTAAGATAATTGAAACTAATACTGATATAAGAGACTATTCTAAGATTATTGTTGAGAATAGTAGGTTTAATGGTAGGCATAGTATTACTACGACAACAGATACCACGTTTAGGTGGTTGATGGATCGTATTCCTGAAAGAGTAGGTTATAGTAGTGCTAATCAAATAAATTATACAACTTCATCTCCAACTATCACAGGACCTGTAGGTAAGATTCTATTGCAAGGTGGTGGTTATGATTATAATGATATACCTAATGTTTCAATTGCATCTACTACTGGGTCTGGTGCTGGATTGAAAGCATTTGGTAGTGATATTGGTGCAATTGATGAGGTTCAGATAGTTGACTTTGGTTTTGATTATCCATCAGATGCTACATTACAACCACAGGCAGAAGTACCACAGATATTGTTCTTGAAAGATAACTTCTCTGTTGGTAGTGTTGCTATTACTTCTACAGGTAAGAATTATCTTTCTACACCCAACTTTGTCATATACAACAGTGAAACTGATACTGTAAATCAAGACGCTAAGTTTGAATCTACATTGACTGGTAGTTCTATAACTGATATAAGAGTTATTACTAGAGGTGGTAGTTTGAGTAGTGGTGATAATGATCTAATACCTATTGATAATACAAATGGTGTAGGTATTGTTAGTGCAACATATTCTGATCCTACTGTAACTCTCAGACTCCAAACTCCTCCTACAGGATTTACTACATCAAATCCATTACCATTTGCAGTTGGTGATAAAGTATTTGTTGAGAACCTAGGAGTTACAACAGGATTTGGATATAATTCTTCAGATCATGGATATGAGTTCTTTACACTGACTGGTGTAAACACTGCTATTGGTAATGCAAATGGTGCTACTATTACATATGAGGTGAAGAAGAATGCTGGTACACATGACTATCAGAAGTATGGAACTGTAAGTAATAATAAGGATCTTGCTAAATTTAAGTTGAATTTAGTTGAGAGTGAGTTTCTAACTGGAGAACCAGTTGTGAGTTCTAGTGGTTATGAAGGTATTGTTGTGAAGGGTGAAGGTAAAACTAAGAATGTATTACGTGTCAATACCTTAGTTGGATTCAATACATCTGATACTATCAAAGGTAAATTCTCTAGTGCTGGTGGTACTATAGAATCTACAAAGTCATATGAAGGTCATTTTGAATTAGATAGTTCTACAGAAAGACCATTTGGTTGGGAAAGAGATACTGGTAAACTAAGTGATTTCTATCAGAGAGTACAAGATAATGATTACTATCAACACTTTGCATACTCATTAAAGAGTTTTGTTGGAATTTCCTCATGGAGTGAACCAGTTGATTCACTGGCACACATTGCTGGATTCAAGAAACATTCTGATTTACTAATCAATTCCGTACCTTTAGGAATAGGTGTTACACGATATGGAGATACTTCTCCACCTCCTATTGGTATATCATCTGGTGCTGGTGGTGTTGTGTTGATTGATGAAGAAGCATCTTTATACAACAAGTATCAGTATGATCTAGTAACTGAGAATACTAATCAGGAACAAACTATCTCTGATGAGGTAACTTTCTTATCAGGTAGATTTGGTGATGCAATAATTTGTAACACTAATAGAGTTCTTGATATTGATGATCTTAGTCCTCAATTCTATACTGATCCTAACCTTGTTAGATCTGTAGAACTTGACACCTTTGATATGATAACAGGTGGTCCTGGTGGCGATGGTATAAATGTAGTCAAATATTATGCTCAGGTAGTTCTTGATGTTTCTGCAGGTATTAGTTTTAATGCTACTCAATACTCAGAATTTGTTATATTTCATGACGGAACTAACGCTTATATCAACACCTACGGTGAATTGAGTGATGCTTCAGATTTAGGAGAGTTTGAAGTAACGACATCTGGTCCTCTTGCTAGTGTGCTATTTGTTCCAAGTAACTCTGCTTACAGTTATGATATTACCTTCCATAAGGAGATTATTACTAATTCGGTTGGTGTAGCAACAACATCATTTGGATTAGTTGAGATGACTGGTAAGACAACCCAACTAGTTGTCTATGGTTCACTGGTAAATCAGGATATATACCACATTGATGCTACTAAGTATAAGTCTGGAACTATCTTAGTCTCAGCAAGAGCAACAGGACAAGAACGAGAGGTAGATGAATTTACATGGTTGGCAAATGGAGCTGGTAATGTTATGTACACCAACTATGGTTTGATGGATTCTGATACTAGTTGTGGCACATTTAATATGAATATGCAAAGTAATACTTTGAAATTGAGACATACACCACCAGTAGGAGTTGCGGTTACAGTCTCTACATTCATGCGTAATGTAGGTGTTGCTCAGACAGTTAGTGGAACTGGTATAACAGATTCATATGAAGTAGGTGATACTTCATTGTCTACAACTTATACTACAATTGCTTCTGCTTCTACCCCAGATCATAAAATTATATCTCAGAAATCTTATTCAAATTACACAACATGTAAATATCATGTTGAGATTCATAATACTACTGACAATAAGTATTCTGCTTTCTTAGTATCATCTAATACTTATTCTGATAATGCGACTTATAACAAGTACAATAACTTGTCCACACATGCAGGTGAAGAAAGAAGGGATATAGGTGCTGTAGATGTTTATCTTGCTGGTGGAGAAACTCAATTGAGATTCCTACCAAGATCTAATAAAGCATACATTGTAAGAGTTATGGAAATGAGAATAGATAAACCAGATCAAGTCCCTGCAGACGTTACGTACACCTTCTAAATACAACCATGTCATTTCAGTTAGGATCGGTCAATAAACAGTTCAATACTGAAAGCCAAAGCTTTCAGAAGTCCTTCAATTTAACTCATAAACAAGATTCTATTTTTTCACATGAGTTTGATGGAGGAGATCCTGCTACCATTTTATTAGGTTCTAATACATTCGTTATCAAGAACCATTTCTTAGTGACTGGAGAGAAGTTAGAATATAATGCATCTGGTAATACTGCTATAGGTATAGATCATACTAGTCCTGGTATAGGTGCTGGTACTACTGTACCTAATATAGTGTATGCTATCAAGGTAGATGAGAATAGATTTAAGATTGCTGCTTCTAAATCATTAGCATTATCAAGTGATAATATTGGTATTACAACTGTAGGTGTAGGTTCTACACATAGGTTTAACTGTTTCAAGCAGAACACTAAGTGTATGATATCAGTTGATAATGTAATACAACAACCACTAGTGGTAAAGACTGGTACTGCTACTACAACTGAGAATACTATATTGAATAGAGAAGTTAGATTTTCTGATATTAGAGGATTCAAACAATATGATTTGATAAAAATTGATGAGGAGATAATGAGAATCCAAGTAATTGGATTTGGTACAATGTCAAATAATGTTCTATTGGATAGAGGATTTCTAGGTACTCATGAAACTTTCCATGTCCGTAATGCACCAGTAAAGTTATTACAGGGTAATTATAATATTGTAGAAGATAAGATACATTTCAAGGACGTTCCTTTTGGTGGTACTAGACAATCAGTTGGTGTCTCTTCTGCTGCTGTTGATGTTGCTAATAATTCATTTACTGCTTTGACAGAAGTCTTTAATACTGGTACTCAAGTAAAAATAAGATCTATAAATCCACCTTTACCTTTGGTTGGTAATGAAGATTATTTTATTATCAAGAATGCAAACAACAACTTCTCTTTTGCTGATACAAAAGGTTTAGCATTAGTTGGTACTGCTGTTACATTAACTAGTGCAGGTATTGGTACACACAAGTTATTAGTAGCAGATGTTGTAGAAGGTAGTTCTTTCCAAGGTAGAGCATTTATAAGATCGGATTATACTGGCAACCTTATTGTAGATGATATATCAGATGACTTTACTGGTATAGCAAAGACCTATACTATGAAGAGTGGAGGTTCAGATATAACTGGTATCACTACTGACTTCGGTGTAATCCTACTAAACAATCAATTCCAGAAACCAGATATAGATTATGATTTTGTTGGTGGATCTGCTACAGGTATAACATCTATTAGATTTACTGGTAATGTTATTGAAGGTCAGACTGAGACATATAGTACATCAGATGTAAATGCTAATAGACTTCCAAGAAGAGGTATTATATCTGGTCTAGGTAATACTCAAGGTTGGGGTTATCAAAGATTACAAGCAGGATTTGGTACAGCTGTAGTATCTGGGTTTGGAACTATCACTGCTGCCATAGGATTTACAGGTAGTGGTTATAGAGGTGATAATACAGTATTCAAGGTGCATGTTAGAGGTGGTAGTCCTACCACAGGTGCTGCAGGAACATTCTCAGTTCTCAATGGTAATATAGACAAGATATGGATGGGTAC
>MDTG01048147.1_pt1 | contig 12520 bp, 10 predicted proteins | sample 811421 | NCBI WGS metagenome assembly MDTG01 (sample SAMN05326645, study PRJNA326480) | marine metagenome | isolation source: seawater | place: Pacific Ocean: South East | collected 2011 | reverse complement strand
TCTACAACTGTAATCAGATCTCTTCTTAGCCAAAAAAATAAAAAAATTCTAGATAATAGTGCGTCAATCGAATAATACAGAATGTGCAAAATTGTAAACTTTCTATTATTTAATGAATTTTTAATATTTAATTGCATTTCTGAGTCAGGTATGAGCCTTTCAGGTGCTCTTCTTTTAAAACTTATTAAATCAGAAATTCTAGGTAAGATAGGTACTCTGCCATGAAAATATTTGCTTTTTGCAAAAAATAATTTCTTCTTTACAAGCAATTCAGATAAGGATGTTTTACCGGAGCCATCTGGCCCAACAAGTTCAATAAAAATACCTTTTTTAAAACAAGAGTATTTTATAAGCATAAAAAGCCATACAAAAGAACCTTTTAAATATTTACCTTTTGTTATAAAAGTTAAAGTTAAAAAACGTAATAATTTTGATGTTCCAAGTATTTTTATATAGTTGTAGCCAAACAAATTTATGAAGTCGATAGATAGATCCTCTTCTTTGACATTTTTAAAGTATTTACTTTTAATGCTGCCTGTTTGTGTAATACATTTACATATCGCCAGTAGCAATTGATCTTTTTCTGAAAAAAAATTGATTCCATTTTCATTGGAATAGTTTAAGTCTTCATTACATTTACCATTAATGAAATATGGTATTCCCTTCCACTCTAATTTATCCCATATATCAATTACAAAAACTTCGTTGGATATAACTGAAAAAATTTTTAGTTGTAAAAAATTTTTCCTTCTTATGTTACTAATCAAAAAATGATATTCATCTGAGATATTTTCAAAATCAAAAATGTCAATTAATTTTGATTTTTTTGTGTTTAAAAATAAATCAATATCCCTAAATGAACCATCTATGATTTCTTTATGATTCCTAAGAACTATCAAATCATCTGAATAAAACTTCGACAAAAATTTAATACAGTCGATACCAGCTTTTGATCTTATTTCATTGCTCAATATTCTTTCTCCAAAATATTTTCTAATTCATTAGAGATGCTGCCTATTAAAGCATCTTCATCTGAATCATAAAAAAATAAGTTGCTATCGCCCTTAAATATAATTTTAAACTCATTAATTATTTCAATAACTTCTTCATCTTTTTTAATCCAATTTGGTAAAAATACTAAACATCCTGCGCAAAGTGCTTCAAATATGACCAAAGGGACTCTAATAGTACTATTAAAATTTTTATATGGAAGCAAAACTATCTTTATATCGTGATAATTTGGTGATGAATTTGAGCTTTTGAAATTTTTGTTAAAGATTAAGCTAGGGATGTTTTTTTCTTCTATGTCATTAATTATTTTAATATCTTTTTTATCATCCCATATAAGTACATTACATAACTTTTTGAAATTCTTTAATCGATTATTTTGAAAAATCTCAACTGCCTTAAAGAATCCTTTTTCGGTATCTATTCTTCCAATATAGCCTATATCAATCCCTCTGGAACCTAAAGGAACCTTAGTACTAAAATTATTTCTATAGTTTAGGTTAGAAGAAATAAGTTCAGGAATATTAATGGTTCTTTTTCTGTTTAGGGGAAATTTTTTGAAATAAGAGCCATCTAAATCAGCAACATATATCTTCTTAAATATATTTAGCAACAAAAAACTTAACAATAAGTCTTTTTTGTTATTTTTATATGTTGTCTTAATATATTCAACTTTAGGAATACGAATATATATCAAACTTAATAATAAGATTTTAAAAATTAAATTTTTTGAAGCGCCAAGTAAAAATATTCTTGAATCCTTATCCTTAAAAAGACTCAAGATATATTTTAATTGAATTTTTTCTTCGTAAACTATTTTACAGTCATGAATATTATTTAAATATCTTGCAATTTCTTCAGTGCCCCCTGAATTAGCAATATTTATCGCACTTGATCTTCCGATAATTGTATTTATCTTATAAGCGCTACTAACCAAGTTACTGATTTCCTTTCTTTTATAAGTATTAATATAAGCAATAATAAAATTATAGATAATCCTGAGTACTTTATGCTATAAGTGCTTGATAAACATAACAAGCACGAAGCTAATGATAAAGTCATTAGTATTCCTGAAAAGATCAATTTTTTTGAATCTACATCAGCATATTTTAGTGCTATAGATGAAGAAGCTAAACAGCTTATTCCACTGCCAATGACATATATAAATGCTACATTTTCAAGATTATCACTTGGATTGATAAAAATATATAAATACACAATTGCGGAAATAATATATGTCAAAAATGCAGGAAGGAACATTTTTCCAGAAAATAATAAGGCATAAGAAACAGCTCTAGAAGGGATAATTACTACATAAGCGCAACTGCAAATAATCAATAAACTATAAAATTCTGAATGCAATCCACCAAGCCATAAATTAAGGACTGCATCTCCAAAAAACAAAATTGCCACGAAACTTATTAATGAAAAGAATAATGAAATATTAAAAATTTTTTTAATTAGGAGATCTTTACCAGATTTGATAAAAGACTTTTCTACATCTAGCTCATTATAAAAATTTTCTGACAATAAAGAGAGCAAGGGCTTCGTTAAGAAAGATGCAAAAAGAATTATAGTATTAAAAATTACCATAACAGCTGCAGCAGCAGAAATATATGCACCATCATAAAAAGCAGTAACTAAATAAGAAAAACCAAACAGCACAAAATAAATAGAAGTTCCTGAAAAAATATGTGAAAAGAGAAATCTAAAAAAATTATCATCCAATAAGCCCTTTAAAAAGAGATTGAAATCAAAATTTTGTAAATTGTAATTTATGAAAAATTTACGATATAAAATAAATATAAATACAGACTCTATAAAATGAGCAATTATGATTGTCTCTATAATAATTTCAGATTGAAAATAAAAATACAATAAGACTGCAGCAACGCCTATCCACTTTCTTATAACTCCAACCCTCTGTAATATATAAAAACTGTGCTTGACATAGTTTAAAACCTCAAATTGTTGCACAAGAAATGTTGAAATTTGAGCAAGCCCCAATGCAGACAAAAATAAAATTAATAAGTTGCTGTCAATTTCAAATTTATTATTTATAGATGACGCAAGAAATATAATTGTTAGGGTCCAAATCATGGTGATTACAAGAACCGTTAACGTTATTAAATGAAAATTTAGACTGGCTCTTTTTGAGGTCTTATTATTTATATTTTTTTTGCTCTCGTGGTTATATGTCCATGCAGAAACTGCATCTATCAATGTTTGCATGAAATACGAAATCAATGACCCAACTGCTATCAAGCCATAATTATTTCCTAATTGAGTAATAATAATCGGTGTATAAAATATTGTTAGAAGCATTCCGCTTCCCTTACCGAATATGATCCATCCATATGCCTTTCTTATTCTTGAGAACACAGATGAGTTATCCTGCTTGTTCATAATTTCTTATTTTATTGCTTCAAGCATATTGGTTACATATTTCTCAGGTCTAAATGAAATAAGATCCTCATCTGACATGCTGTTATTTTCAAAATATGCAACATTATCTTTGCAAAATTCGTCGATTTTATCCCTTAAACTGACTACATTACCAGTTTTAAAAAAAATATTTTTTTCTTTTGAAAAAAGTTCCAGGTGACAGTCAATGTCGGATAAGATTACTGGCAAATTTCTTGCAAGGGCTTCTATCAGGGCAAGAGGATTTCCCTCTCTCTCAGATGGATATATGAAAGCATCGGCATTATCAAGATATTCAGCGACATTATTAACATGTCCTTTTAATGCACATCTTTTAGATATATTCAAATCTTTAATAAGTTTCTCTAAATCATCATACAAAGGGCCATCTCCTAAGATAGTTAATTTTGATTGATTTAAAAATTTTGATTTAGAAAAGGCTTTAATTAAATCTTTATGTCTTTTTTGAGATACTAGTCTGCCAGAACAAATAAAATTAAATTCATTATTTTTTTGGGTAAAATTTTTATTATTAATACTTTTCAAAAAGAAAGAGCTATCGATAGCATTATAAAGAACTCTAGTTTTGTTTTTTATTAATCTAGGACAAAATGCATCTTCATAATCTTTTACAGCATTAGAAACACAAAGCACTCTAAATGAAAAAAGTTTTATTATAAAATTTAAGCAGTTATCAAAAACAGAATTTTCTACATTAAGATTATGCATCATAGGTATGTGTTTTATACCTAACAAAAGTGTAACAATAAATGAAAAAAAATTGGCCATTAATAAATGGGAAATTATGATATCTGGATTTTCTTTTTTTAGAATCTCATGTAGTTTTTTTATTGAAGATTTATCAAACATCCTACCTTTACCAAAAATTGATTCAACTTTGATATTTTTTGATCTTAGTTGATGTGATATTTCAGACTCATCAGTTAAGCAAATTATCTTAATATTGATATTTTGTCTTATGTAATGAGGCGCTGTTGCAAGAATTAATTTTTCTGCGCCTCCGTTGCCAAGTCTTGGTATAACGTGAATTATATTTTGCATAATTGACAATATCTTAAACAAATAAAAACTGAGGCAGTGTTAATATAAAAATAATTAACAGTATTCTTGCTCTAACACCTGACAAAAGAATAAGTGATATTAATAAGAAATACAATGAGGGTAGTCTATGTCGAACATTCATCCCACCACTATCAATAATTACTGGTAGTGCCATTATTAGATGAAGAAATATTAAAAATCCACTTACGTATAAAACATATCTTAGATTCATATTTCCGCTTGATGATACTAATTTTATTGTCTTATATCTGTTTAAAGCCAACAAAGCTAAGATAATAATTGTTATATTGTTTAAAAAAACTCCCATTGAAGGCATGCCACTTGGCAATCCAAGTGGATGTAAATAAAAAATACCAAAATATATTGGTAAATAATTTAGGCTGCTACTAATACTTCTCCCATAAATAAATGTAGAAAAGTTATCGCCATATGACAGAACACCCATTTTACCTGTTGCAAAATCTGGTAATTCAATGATTAAAGCTAATGAGATTAAACCAAACAATGTTAAAAATGCACTTCTTAGTATGAAGATTTTATTAAACCAAAAATTCTTTTTATGGTAAAAATTATTAAAAATATATAAAGCGATCAGAATAATTATAGGAAGAATGCCAAAAGGTGGTCTTAAAAAAAAGAGTGCGGCAGATATTATTAGAAACTTTATAAAATAAAAAAGACCTTTATTGTTGAATTTTAAAGTTTCAGCAACAAAAAATATTAATAGTGCCTGTATTAATGAATCTTTTAATATATTTGAAAAAAACACAATTGCAAAAGGCCACAAAGTAGATCCAAGCATTACAGCAAAAAAATTAAATTTTAGACCATTGCTTTTGAGAACATGGCACAAATAAAATGTAGCTAACAAAGGAAGCAAGGACTGAAAAACGAATAAAGTAACTAACATATTGGAACCCATAAAATCACCAAGATATCTCAATAATATTGAGTAGCCCAAATCTTCAGTTACATTTAATTTTTTGTTATAAAAAGCATCCAGATATAATCTTGCATCTCCAATATCAGCCCCAAGAAAATACTGATTAACTACATTATTAATTTGAAAGATTGAAAATAATGCAAAAAGAAATACTAAAAGAGCTGATTGGGTATATGTACTATAAACATTCTTCATTTATTTTATTTTGAGCATGCATGCTCAACTTTTTTTTTCAATTATTACAAACCATCCTATAGCATCATCTTTTGCCAATTTATCTAATCCGTAACATATAATCGATAAAAAAAGACTAATAGGTGCAAATAACACCGACACTATGTGCCCTCTATATGGAATTACATTTATCATGGGAAGTTTTCTAATAAATGTGTGAAGAATGTCCAAGTTTCTCGAAAAAAAGAAACTATAAAGTCCTCCAATTTTTTTAATGTGTTTTATATTAAAATTATTGTCTGCTAAAAGAGCTACCAATCCGTGATTTGTAAATCTTCTGAAATCATATGGTTCGTAATGAAGTCCCCATGTCATTGGAACAGAAATAGCACACGAACCTGTAGACTTAAGTATTCTATTAATTTCTGAAACTACAATTCTTGGGTCTCTGACATGCTCTAAAACCTCATATGAAGTAATGAAATCAAAGGATTTATCTTTAAAAGGCAATTGATGAGCATCAGCAACCACATTAGGCTTTCTATCAGCATTATATTCTAGTGTTGTAACACTTATATCTTCATTATAAAGATCATTATATGGCGAAGCTCCTGAACCAAGATCAAGTAATTTTCCTTTCCTATCGGATAATTCTTTTGCAAACATAATTGCACCAGACAATAGTCTTACTTTTACTATGTAATATGCATTTGTTAAAAGATACATAACCTTAAGTTTGAAAATAGTATAGTTAATTTTTTTCATCAAAAATTTCCTTAAAAGAAGAATAAAATCCCTCTTTCAAATGTAACTTATTATAGTCTATTGATGAAGCTCTATCATAAGCTGACATTTTCTCATTACTTAAAAGATCTATTTCTTTAGTGTATTTTTCATTAAAATCTTTAACAAAAAAACTGTTCTCACTGGTTGGACTATAGTTACAACCCTTTGAATATATAATTGGAACATTTAATGTATCTGCCTCAAGCAAAGTCATTGGCAAGCCCTCAGACTCAGATAAAAGTATAAATCCATTTGCATTTAAGATTAATTTCCATTTATCAGGCCCTACTACCTTGCCTTCAAATTTAATTCTATCAAATAGACTTTTTTGTTTTATTTTTGTTTTTACCTTTTGAAGATATTCATTATCGTCATTCGTATGAGCAATAACCAAAAAACCACCTGAATCAAACCATTTATTTTTTGATAGAAAATCAATAGTTTCTATCAGCCTTTTTTTTGGAACAATTCTTCCAAGATAAAGAATATATTTATCGTTGTTAGTTTTGGAATTCTTATTTTCTATACTAGAAAAATTAAACTCATTTATAAAAGTAAATGATGGGAATTTATTCTCTGCGATACTGAATTTAGTATCTTTTAATTTCTTGATTTGAGGAATTAGATTATTAATTTCTCCAACTGAGTTTGCAAGATACTCAGCTTTTGATATTTTTATAAATGGTTTAATAATAAATTTTATCCATAATTTTTTGTAAAGATTGTTAACAATATTATTATCAAAGCTTCCATGTGCTGAAAAAATTATTCTTGCATTAATTTTTTTATTAAAAAATTTGAAAAAGATTAATACAAGAAGAGCAAGAACTATGTGAAAGTTATAAGCACAATTGTAGTAAATTATATTTTCTTTATTTGCAAAAGACTCTTTTAAAAAAAGAAAATAACTCAAAAGATTTTTCTTAAATATTGTTAAATTTGTAATATTAATTTTTTCATCTTTGATTAGATTTGGAATAACAACAATGGTATTGAATCCGTATTGAATGGCAGACATTGAGATTTCATATGTTGTAAAACATGTACCTCCATCATTATGAATTGGGTAACACTTTGAATTGATGCTTATAAAATTTTGATTCTTTGGTTTAATTTTATTGTTCATCTTTTTATTATTTCCAGCAATCCATTTGCAGATACATCATGAGTCCAATTGTTTAGGATCCATTGAATTCTTTTTTCTCTTGCTGACCTAATATCATGAATATTTAAAACAATTTCTTTGATACATTTATTAAGCTCAATGGGACTATTTTTCGAAAAATTTGAGCTTAAATAATCTAAACTTATATCTTTTGAGGCTCCGACAGAATCCTGAGTGAGTATAAATAAACCGCATGATAAGGCCTCAATAATAATCCTGCCAAACGGCTCTCGTCTTGAGGGTAAGATTAAAACATCAAATTCCTTTAGTTTATCAATTAATAATTCATGTTCCAGCCACCCTTCATAATTTATTAACTTTGATGATGAGAATCTTTTTTTATATGAATCTTTTTCAGAATTCTTGTAATTACCATAAATTTTGAAGTTTATTTTTTTAATAATTTCTACATCACTTAACTGTATAGCATCAAATAAAATATCAACTCCTTTTCTGTCACTGATTTCTCCACAATAAATAAAATTAATCTTGGATTCATTTTTAAATGGTATCGATTGATTATGTTTTATGATTTCTTCATTTGTAAAAGTTGCTCTTGGTACTAATGTTATAAGACTTTTATCGACTCCAAGATCTTCTAAATATTCAAACATACTTCTTCCACCAGCAGCAAAAGAATCAAAAAACTTTAACAAATATTTTTTTATTATTTTTAATACAAAACTTACAACGATCCTATCAAATCTATTGGAGCTCTCAAAAGGTCCAGAATCTTTAGAAGTATTTGAGTTCCAAAAAACCAACCTTATGTTCTTTTTAAAGATTTTGCGTTTTATTGCATATAAAATTGCGCCAATATAACTAAAACCATATCCATCGAATATAATCTGATCTGGATCATACTCATTTAAAGCCTTGACAAGTCCCCTTGGAAAATCTAATGCAATTTCTGACTTGGAAAAATAATAATTTTTTCCATCAAAGAAACTAATATCAAGACCATCATAATCAGGAATTTCATGAGTTCGATGAATAGGTTTTTTTTTAATACAAAAAATTTTTAGCAAAATATTATCTTTTAAAGCTTTTTTTAATAATAATTTATATAAATTAATAATATTTGGTGGAACGTACGGGGTTATTACTACTATCTTTTTCATTTAAGTATTAAATTCTGATTCTTTATCATCAAGCACTTTCTTCCATCCAGCTGACCAAGACTTCAAAGAAAATTTATTTTCATATTTAGTTCTGGCATTTGCTGACAATAAATCGTTATTATCTGATACGAATTTTACTGCTTCAATTATTGACTCAGGATTATCATTTTTAATTAAGAATCCATCATGTTTATGATTGATATCTTGAGAAAACCCTTTAATATCTCTTGCGATAACTGGTGTTGAGAGTGCAAAGCTTAATGGAACTACACCACTTTGAGTCATTAATGTATCCAATTTGAAAACACCCAATGATCTCGAAATAGATGATTGAATTAATTGTTCTGAAAGATGTTCTTTGTATATTATTTTTAACCTACCATTTGATAGCTCGTTTGAGAATTTTTTAAGAATATAATCAGAGATAATTGAAGTAGTAAGTACCTTAAAATTTATTTTTGAATCATGTTTTAAAGATTCTAAAAGTGAGTCAAAAGCTTTTGCCCCATGAAGTCTGCCAATAAACAAAAAGAAGTTTTCTTTTAATTTTGTTTCTTTTTCTATATCAAGCATTAATGGACAAATTTGAATATTTGAGCCTGATTTAGACATTTTAAATTTTAGTGCTTTTTCGGCGGCATGACTCGAGGGGACCACTATTGTATCTGAAAAAAATATTGCAAATAGTTTTTGAATCCTTTCAAGAAGTGTGACCATGATAAATCTTTTGATGCCATATCTATGTTTAGAAGGCATCCAAGGCTCGTGTATGTAAGCAAAATTTTTTATTGTTGGTTTATAAAATCTTAAAATAAAATTTAATGGATGGAAGTTATAAAAAATCACTTTTGAGGAGCTGGATGATGGTATTTTTTTTAATTCCCTTAATAGTCCTAAAAAACTACTAAAAAATGAAACTCTTTCTGGGTCATAATTTATCTCTTTAGTGAGCCACTCATATTTGTTATTTATAAGTAAATTAGACTTGTAATTATCTAATGAAGCTGCATCTGATAATGCCATCATCTCTTTTAATAATCCTGGAGAGTATTTAAGACTAATAATAGTAAGATTCTTCATAGGGAATTAATTCCATATGCCTTTTGTATCAATAATCTTTTTCCCATTAAGATCTGAAACTGATATGTTTAAGAATTCTTTGTGATTTACTAGGCTGACTACAATATCACTATTAATAATTGCTTCTTTTATAGAGACTAAATTTGCATTATCTTTAATCTCTACTGGGAGTTTGTCAATATTAGGCTCAACAATTAAAATTTTACATTTGAGTTTTTTTATCGTTTGTTTCACAATTTCTATAGCAGGACTTTCTCTTAGGTCATCAATGTCAGCTTTAAATGCGATTCCAAAAAAAGCTACAGATATATCTTTCGCATTTATATCTTTTGTAGATACTAAATGATCAATTTCTTTAGTTATTTTTTCAAAAACATATTTAGTCTTACCCAAATTGACTTCACGCGATTGTTTAATAAGTTTTGCTTTGTCCGAATTAGCGACAATAAACCAAGGATCAACTGCAATACAGTGACCACCAACTCCAGGTCCTGGCTCAAGTATATTAACTCTTGGATGTTTATTTGCAATTTCAATAAGTCTCCATACATTAACATTATTTTCATCGCATACCATTGATAGCTCATTTGCAAAAGCTATATTTACATCTCTAAAACTATTCTCAGCAAGCTTTGATAGCTCTGCCGTTTCAGCGTCGGTCTTATGACAAGTTCCATTTATAAACTGTTGATAGAACTCAAGAGCTTTATTTGAACATTCTTCAGTTATTCCTCCAACAATCCTGTCGTTAGAAATTAATTCTTGTAATGTGTTGCCAGGTATTACCCTCTCAGGACAATATGCAATATTAATGTCATGCACATTTAAATTCTCATGTGGACATTTTAAATCTGGCCTATACTTTTTTAATATCTTGCTCATTTCTCTTGATGTTCCTACTGGAGAAGTTGACTCTATTATTATTAAATTATTTTTTTTTATAACTGGTGCAATATTTTTAATTGCATCACTAACATATGAGACATCTGGAGATTTATCAGTTCTTAGTGGTGTCGGAACGGTTATCACAAAAACATCTGACTCCAAAGGTTCTGTGTATGCACGAAGAAAGCCAGACTTTACTGAATCTTTAACAATTTTTTTTAATCCTGGCTCTGTAATATGAGTTTTACCTTCATTTATGACATCCACAACTTTGCAATTAGTATCAATACCATAAGTTTTAAATTTATGACTAGCTAAAATTGCTGCAGTCGGTAATCCAATGTAGCCTAAGCCGATAACTGATACTGAATTTATATTCATAGCTTTAATTCTTTTAAATGAGTTCTAATTATCTCAGAAGCTTTGCCGTCTCCAAATGGATTTTTCAAATTACTCATAGATGAGTATAAAGCTTTATCATCAATCAATTTTTGACAATATTTTATAATATTTTCTTCCTTTGCTCCTACCTTCAAAACAGTCCCAGCATCAATTGCTTCAGGTCGCTCTGAGGTATCTCGCATTAGTAATACAGGCTTACCAATAGACGGTGCCTCTTCTTGAATACCACCTGAGTCTGTCAAAATCAAATATGACATCCTCATAAGATAAATGAAATCGATATAGCCAACTGGCTCTATTAAGAATACGTTTTTATGATTTTTAAGAATTTCCTTCACAGGCTCAATAACATTAGGGTTCAAATGAACTGGGTATACAAATTGCACGTCATTATTATTTGATATTTTTGATATAGCATTACAAATATTTTTAAATCCTTCACCAAAATTCTCCCTTCTATGTCCCGTTACTAAAATAATCTTTTTATCTGAATCAAGAAAGTCATACTTATTTTGAAGATTATTTAATAGAGTTTGATTAGAATCTAGTTTACTAGATGCTAACAATAGTGAATCAATTACAGTATTACCAGTCACAACAATTGATTTGTCTTTTACTCCTTCCATAATTAAATTATTTTTTGCAAGTTGGGTTGGAGCATAATGATAATTAGATATACTTCCAACAAGTTTTCTATTGCCTTCTTCAGGCCATGGCGAATATAAATTATTAGTTCTGAGTCCTGCCTCGATATGCGCAATATTGATTCTATTTAAGTACGCTGACATGGCTGATGCAAATGTCGTTGCAGTATCGCCGTGAACTAAAACGATATCTGGTTCAATTTTTTTAAGTAATTGTGAGAAAGACTCTAATATTGCAGAATACATTGAAGTAATGTCAACACCAGGATTCATAATTCCAAGATTATAGTCAGGTTTTATTTCAAATAATTCCAATACTGGATTTATTAACTGATCGTGTTGACCAGTATTACAAACTTTTAAATCAAAGAATTTATCATTTCTTAATGCTCTAATAAGTGCAGCCATTTTAATGGCCTCTGGTCTGGTACCAATAGAAATTAAGACTTTCACAAATAAATTTTATGTATATTTTATGTCATTATATCTTTTTAAAGTCTTAGGTCAGAAAATTCTTTATTTTTAATGCTTTTAATATCAAAAATTATTGAGTTTTTATTTTTTTTCAATGAATTAATTTCATCTTTTGACATATTGATGAAATCTGAGTGGGCAGTTGCAATAATAATTGCATCATATTTATTGGTTAATAGTTCATTAATAAAATTTATATCATAAATTGACTTTGCATAATCTATATTTATCCATGGATCATAAACATCTACTTTGATATTTGATTTCTGAAGAGTATTTACAATGTCGATAATCTTTGTATTTCTTATATCCGGACAATTTTCTTTAAATG
>MDTG01033657.1_pt1 | contig 12520 bp, 14 predicted proteins | sample 811421 | NCBI WGS metagenome assembly MDTG01 (sample SAMN05326645, study PRJNA326480) | marine metagenome | isolation source: seawater | place: Pacific Ocean: South East | collected 2011 | reverse complement strand
CTCTTCGACCAACACCTCATACAACGACACCTCCGCTAATGTTGAAGACAACTTCTATGAGTATTACATCTCAATTGAGGTTGCGTCTTGTGGTACTGATCCATTTCAAAGTTTTGAGCTAGAGTCCAATCGTGAGTATATCAATCCGAACCTTTCAATTGGTGAAAACAACTGGCTTAAGAATGCCCTTTCGATCTATCCTAACCCAGCGTCAGAGCTGATCAATATCTCTGCTTTGGAGGGTGTTGAAGTGCACTCTATTACACTGTATTCTGCACTTGGTCAACGAATAATGAATGTAGAAGGATCAAACTCTATTGATGTCTCGATACTCCCTTCAGGAGTTTATTACATGACTATCGAAACCAATCAGGGTAGAGTAAATAAAACCTTAGTTAGAAAGTAATTATTTCTTCATAGCAACAATTATCAAGCCTCGCCCAAAAGCAGGGCTTTGATATACCATCAGATGAGTTATTTGTAGTGTAATAATTAACTGGTAATTTCTTCAAAGGGTAGCTAAACTTTAGAGGTTACCGATCCAGCCTCATATAGATTATTCTTCCATAATAACTCCCAAAGTAGTCCGCTATTAATGTATTTTTATCAAATAAATGATACGTAACATCTAATGACCATTCATTTTCTGGCCGATAAAATGTTGTGTTAATTTCGTTTGGTAATTGCCTTAATGACCTTCATCAGAACGTCTGGGATAACTGGAAGAAGAGGGTGAGCAAATTACTAGGTCACAGTTTCAAGACAGCACGCAAGACCTACGACACCACAAGCGCAAGCCTTGACTTTAGTCAGAACATTAGACAGATACTGCTAGGACATATCGAGGAAAGTATGCTTTATTACTATGGAGATACGCAGGACGATAAGATAAGCCAACGCGTACAACAGGCACACCTAGACGTTTTAAGGAGCTTTGAAACTGATGCCCTGATAAATCTAATGATGGATAGCCTAAAGGGCTTACAGCTTCCCCAGTGGCTTAACCCTGAGAATGTGTTTATAGGGACAATGGATGATATATTAGAAAGCCTATGATGAGGTTTAGTGTTCTCATTTATCCAAAGTTGCTAAAAACAATGGGCCAAAGTGCATAATATATGAAGCTTCTTCTTCATTAGACAGACCAACTAACCCCGTGAAATTGCTGTTTGGGCAATTGTAACAAGCAATTGATTCGTCCTTAAATTCAATAATTCTTCTGTATTTACAATTAGTTTTTATTGACTCAGCAATATCCCTATATGCCATATCAGAGCCATAGACTGTGTTATTGTATCCAAACCACCAATAATCTTTTGATTTATCGAATCCTGCACGCACCAATCCCCAACGATAAATTGAATAAATTAGATAAGTTTCTGTGGATTCTTCATCCTTGTGATAACCGTTTTCTAATACAACTTTAAGAAACCTTTCTTCAGAGTTTATCTCAGAGAGGGTTTCAAAATTCTCTACCTGCCCATAGGCTTGGGTGCATAGTAAAAAGGCGATGATGAGGTTTAGTGTTTTCATTCAACTAAATTATCAATAAACTTCTGACTAAAGTACATCACATATGACTTTTCAGATTCATTAGCACACCCGATTAAGCCTTTATATGTGGTATTCGGACAAGTATAACAAGCAACAAACCTCCCGTTATTACGAACTAATTGCTTAAAAGTACACTTTGAGTATATATCATCCCTTATCGCATTATAAATTGCAAAAGAATCTGACACATCATTATTAAAACCAAAGGCCCAATTACCAGATGATTCAACATAAACTGCTTCCATAGGGCCTAAATCAAAATTTCCAAAAAGTAACGTTCCTTGACCAGATTCGTCGGTTTCGAAATAACCATTTTCCAGTACAACTTGAATAAACATTTTCTTTGAACTTATACTTATAAGAGATTCGAAATTTTTTATCTGTCCAAATCCTTGCCTACAGAAGAAAATTACAATCAATATGTTTATTGTTCGCATTACAGATTCAGGGTGTATAGCGCTTAAGATTTTTGATATTAAGTTTAACCCAGTGTGGAGTTACCAGTTTGATATAATATTTATACTTATCAGATGAACTCCTTGAAAAACCCAACTCACCTTTAAATTTTGAATTTGGACATTTGTAGCACGCGTATTCTTCCAGTCCTGAAAATCTAAAACCCTTAAATTCACAATTACTTTTGGCCTGTTGAATTACTTTCTCGAAAGTACGATTAGAACTTTCCCATTTGTCATCGCTTAGTCCAATTATCCAATATTTTTCTGCATAATTCAAATAAGTTGCTTTAGCAATTTTCTCATTTGTTTGATTAGAATAATTTATACGCTCGTATTTATATTTCAAAGTATACTGCTCTTCGTTCAAAAGATTTTCTTTGATGCTCTCTTCAAAAACAAACCCCTTTTCAAAAGTAAATCGCTTAAACGTTTCTTCAGAATTAATAGCCAATAAATCCTTTAGGTCAAAGTCTTGCCCATAGGCTTGGGTGCATAGTAGAAGGGCTATGATGAGGTTTAGTGTTTTCAATTAATGTGATTGTTTAGTTTTAATATTCCTTGATGTAGATGAATTCAATGCCTGAAATTTTTCTTTTTTTACCTCCAAAATCTAGAGGATATAAGCCATATACACTCTTAATTCCTTGTCCCTTGAGGTAATAATCATCCTTATACTTCACGTCCTTGGAGACGAGTTTTAAATACGCTTTGAAAAAACTCTGTGTCGGTGGCTTATTTTGGGGCTGAGTGGTTATTCTGACATTCAATATATCTGTTTCTTTTTTATTGGTAAGAAGTGAGATATATGAATAATTAGCAACAATCTTGGCTTTATATTCTTTCGGCACTATAACTTTTTTCGGTTTTGAGGGCTTAGTTTTCGAAAGGAGTGATTTCGCAAGTTCTCCGGTGTATAAACTTTCATATTTATTGTATAAACTTTCATATTTATCTCTGTCAGTATCAGCGTCTTTTTTTGCTTTTTCTGTAGCAACAAGTTTTGCTCCCAAAGCCTCTTTGTCTTTCTTCAATTCATTGTAATTCGAGCCAAGTCTTTTCAATTCATCTCTTTGATTTTGTATTGTCGATTGCAAATTCTTTATCTCTTCCTTTAACTTCTTTATTTCACCAGAACTATCGGTTTTTGGCTTTTGAGTTTTTGGCTTGGTTTGTTTCTTATGGGATGACTTCACTATCTGATATAGACCATCATAATCTTTTGATGAATTCCATCTGCCCTTTTCTGATATTTTAATTACCCGACCTGAATCTTGAGATTCAAGCCATTCAAACTTTTTGTGTTTGGAAGTAATCTTAATTTCATCACCATTTTGGTCAGTCAAAACGAACTCATTTTCCATAAATGAAAAACAATATTCCCCAGGCTTATCTGTGTTTGTTTTACTTGCCTTTGACTTTTTTAAGACCTTTTTCCTTGGCTTAATACTTTGATACAAGTTATCATAATCTCTTGAAGAGTTCCATCGACCTGTGGCCGAAATCTTAATGACTCTGCCTGACTCTTGACCTTTCAACCATTCGTATTTCTTATGCTTTGAATCTATGGTTAATTGGTCTTTTGAAGAGGTAAGGGTAAACACCCCTGACTTGGAATCAAAACTAAATATGTATGCAGTTGCTTCTTTGCTCATAATTGAATTTTAACAGAGTTAAATTACAAAAATGATTGGTTCATTTAAAAAGAATCGTTGGTTACAATAAGATACTCTAATTCAAATGCTATCTACGGTAAGGGCTAAAGGTGTTTTTTGAAATGATTGTACATCAAATAGTACATCATAAAAAGAAAAAAGCACCTAGATTTTACTCTAAGTGCTTGATTATCAGTGTGACCTCGGCAGGATTCAAACCTGCAACCTTCTGAGCCGTAATCAGATGCGCTATTCAGTTGCGCCACGAGGCCTAACTCTTCTCAGACTTATTAAAAACTATACCTGAGCGTCTTTTACAACATCTCTAACTTAGTCTCTAATATCTATCAAAGGACAATATGGAAGACAAAATCTTCTACATTTTGCTTTGCTTTGCTATGCAGCTTTCTAAGAACTTGACAAAGATAGTTTATCTCTCTGGAATACTAAAGGAATTCAGATGCTGGAGGGATTTTTCATAAGTAATAATAGTTCTACTAAGTTGATTGAAAGAAAACAAGAAGCCGAGTGTCGTATATTTGAGGTAGTTTTATAATACGACGCTAAATGGTCAAAAATATTGTAATAATCATATTTTTTTCATTGCACACTTTGAAATTTTGTGCTCAATCATTGAATATTCAAATCGTTGATTCAATAAACGGTCAAGCAATTCCCTATTCTAATGTATATTTTTCAAATAACAATGGCTTAATTTCTGATAAAAACGGACGTTTTGCCCTGATTAAATCTCAATTACATGAAAATGATTCAATCCATATTTCAGTACTTGGATATAAAAAAAGCTCTTTTTTGATTGAAAATTTAAACGATACTATAATAAAACTTATTCAGTCTCCAATAAAGTTGTCTGATGTTATTTTAACGAATAAAAAGTATAGTTCAGAGGAGATTATGTCAAGAGTAGTCAAGGGCATTGAAGAGAATTATGAAAAAGAATTTACCACAAACAAAATTTATCTCAGTAGCAAATCAAATTCAAGAATTGAAAAACTTTTAATCAACAAATTTAAATCTACAGTACCCGAAATAAATAAATTACTAGTAGATAGTTTACTGGTTAATCTCCCTAAAGAGAATAATTCAGGACTTCAAACATTAGCCTATTATTATAGAAATTTCGATGATAAGGTTCAAAATAAGATCGAAATAATAAAGTCTAGAGAAACCTCCAATAAGGAAGGTGAAGTTCTTGAAGCAATCAATAAAAAAATACAACAAGCGTTTAAAAATGCATTAAAATTAGATTCCTATTATAAAATTAAATCAGGAATATTTGGAGGTGACTTAGAGATTGATGGACTTGAACAATTAGATAGCGCTAATATTGAATCAATAAAAAAATTTGAGGCAAAAGAGATTAAGAAAAAAGATGATTTTGCAAAGAATCAAGTACGAATTATCGACAAACTTTATAATTTTCTTTTTTTTGAAAAAGAATCTGTATTAGATTTTATTTTAAAACCAACCAAATATATATTCTCAGAACCTGAAATTGATATTCTTGGTAATGATTTGGTTTACAGAATGGATGTTACTCCGAAAGGCAAGGGTAAATATTCAGGAACACTTTATATAAACCCTGATGATTATGCCGTAGTTCGTATAGATTTCAGAAATATTAAGACTGTTTATAAAATAAAATTACTTGGAGTTTTTGTGAATATATATCTACGCGATGGAAAAATGACTCTTTCTAAATATGAAAATGAAAAATATAGTTTATCCTACGCAAAAATTAATTTTGGTCAAAGAATTGGCTTTGATAGGTCATTAAAACTAATCGAAAAAAATAAAAATGTTAAGGGGCGAAGAAAACAAAATGAAATATCCTTCAGAATGGACTTAATATATAATGAAAACCGTTCTACAGAATTTCAGGTTTTTGATTGTAAAAAAATGTCAAAAGAAAAATTTGAAAATCTTCAAAATAAAAATTTAGTAATGCCAGAATATTTTGAAGAATTCACGACAAATTTTTGGGAAGAATTTTAACTACTCTTATGTAATAAACTAATCTGTGGTGATTTGAAACATAAAAATTCACCATTGGAGGCAATCAAAATCTAAACAATTTCAGCACTCAAACCAGCTTGTAATAAGGCACTACATCGAGGCAATAAATCATCGTAGGCCCCTCTTTTTACAACACATTTTCCTTTAAAATGTACCAATAAGGCGCACTGCTCTGCTTGAATTGGATCGTGCTGACAAACGGCAACTAAAGTTTTAATAACATGATCAAATGTATTTACCTCGTCATTAAATAAAACGATTTTGTGTTCCGAGTCAATTTGATCATCGGCTCTTAACGAAGTACTGATCTTAGTTTCATGGGCCATATCACAAAAATATAAATTTTACAGCAACCCATAAATCCATGCTGATGTGCTCTACATAAATCAATCCAGATGCCTCACAAGCTTCTTTAATAGCCGTCAAATCCTCCAAATAAAATCCACTCAACAAAACTGTGCCACCTGAATGAAGACAAGCGACATAAGCCGGTATATCCTGAATCAAAATATTTCGATTAATATTAGCTAAAATAAGGTCAAAACATGGTTGCTTTGGTAGCTTTTTTGCAGTCCCAACTAAGACCTCGATATTTTCTATACCGTTACGATGGGCATTCTCCAGGGCATTTTCTCCACACCAAGTGTCAATATCAATTGCTGTGGCTGTTTTAGCCCCTCGCTTACATGCCATAATCGCCAAAATGGCTGTACCACTACCCATATCTAATACGTTTAAATCAGTGAGCTCGAGTTTCAATAAATACTCTAGCATTAAATAAGTTGTTTGATGATGACCTGTGCCAAAGGACATTTTGGGCTCTATAATAATTTCATATTCAGATGCTTTCGCTGGATGAAATGGTGCGCGCACATAAATTCGATCACCAACAATTATCGGCGAAAAGTTTTTCTCCCATTCCGCATTCCAATTCGTGGCAACAATTTCAGTCGTTGTAAAACTAACCTCACATTGATCTTGATAAATTTGAAGTAAAGATTGTGTTCTCTTTGGATCGAAATAATTAGCCGAGATATAGGCCAAAAATCCTATGTCTGTGTTCACAAAACTTTCATAGCCTTCAGCTCCTAATTCTGCAATTAATAGATCCGACCAGGGATAAACTGGGGTCACTTGACAACTTATTTCTACATAGACTTGGCTCATTGCATGGCAGCAACGATGTCCGTAAAGTCATCTGTTTTTAGGGAGGCACCTCCAATGAGGCCACCATCGACATCGGGCTGACTAAAAATTTCTTGGGCATTATTAGGCTTCACACTACCACCATAAAGAATACTCAAGGTGTCGGCACATTGATCACCATACTTGGCTCGAACAAATCCTCTTATGTGAGCATGCATTTGTTGAACTTGTTCTGGTGTAGCTGTTCGACCCGTTCCAATGGCCCAAACCGGTTCATAAGCCAAAATAATATTTTTCCACTGTTCAACCTTCAAATGAAAAAGGGCTTCCTTAAGTTGAGCAGATACTACCTCAAAATGAGTGTCGTTTTCTCTCTCATCTAATTTTTCGCCAAAACAAAATATAACTTCTAAAGAATTTTCAAGAGACGCGTCAACCTTTTGACTTAATACCCTATTATCCTCAAAGAAATATTCACGACGCTCGCTATGCCCCAAAAGAACCAAGTTTATTCCATAGCTTTTCAACATACCAGCACTAATTTCACCAGTAAAAGCACCTGAGTTGGCTTGATGTACGTTTTGGGCCCCAACTTCCAAACTCTCAAATTTTGAAGCAATGGCCGCGACACTGCTCAGGTGTATGCTCGGAGGGAAAATCATCACTCTGTGATGTTTCATTAAAGGTTCTAAAGTCTCAACTAATTCTTGCGTCAAGGCTCTAGCGCTAAAATGATTCAAATTCATTTTCCAATTTCCTGCGACAATTTTTTTTCTCATAGTGTCTCCTGTAAGGATGTTTAATTAAACATTTGCAAAACCAATATCATCATTAGTAGGTAATTCGAGGATCTAACCATGCATAAATTAAATCCACCAAAATATTGATCAGTATAAACAAAGTGGCAATGACTAAAACTGCACCCATTATAATGGGCAAATCTAATGTATTTAAAGCATCTACAATCTCTTTTCCTAAACCATTCCACCCAAAGACATATTCCACAAATACGGCCCCAGCAAGCATAGATGCAAACCAACCAGAAATTGCTGTAACTACCGGATTTAGAGCATTTTTCATAGCGTGTTTCCACATGATAGTCCAATCAGTTAGACCCTTAGATTTTGCCGTTCGAATGTAATCCTTGTGCATTTCTTCCCAAAGCGAATTACGCATTAGTTGCGTTATCACTGCAATGGGGCGAATACCCAAAACAATTGAAGGTAGTAACAAATTTTTCCAAGCAACGTATGTTCCCTCTCCAAAATCATCAACATCAATTAGACTTCCCGTCATATTAAGATTAGTATACTGATGCAATACATAGCCAAAGAACCATGCGAAAAAAATAGCACTGAAAAAAGAAGGAATACTCATACCGATAGTACTAATTATTTGAATCAGATGATCCAGCCATTTATCTTTAAACCATACCGATATCACACCCAGTAAAAGTCCCAAAAAAATAGCTATGGTAATGGAACTGATAGCCAAAATAGCCGTATTAGGTAAGGTCTCTGAGATGACCTGAGTCACTTTTTTACCACTTTTTTGAAATGAATCTCGCAGATAGGGAGCTTTAAAAACCAAGACACCACCTTCAGTCTTTACAATGATTGATCCGCCATAATCGTGCTCGCGATAATTGGTGAAATGCTCTTTTTGCGTATTATGCCAAGATATGGGAGATAAGTCATTTAAGTAAAACCAATATTGTTTACTCAATGACTGGTCAAATCCATATTTTTTATTAACCACAGCCAGTTGCTCTGAGCTTTCATTTTGGCCTAACATCATTCTTGCTGGGTCACCAGGAAGAAAATGAAATAAAAAGAAAATCACTGTGATCACACCGAAGAGTGTCAGCAACCCATAAGCCAATTTTTTGAGTGTATAACGAAGCACCTAGTTAAGTTTTAATTCGTCAATATCTACCCAATGCACTTTCTGGGTAATGATGCCCGATTTAATCTCAATGAGCCCCGGATTACTCCGTACGATGGTCTTCAAAGTAGTCATATCACAAAAATAAAAGTCGAAATCCAGATCGAATTGAGACTTATATCCATTTATCTCCTGAGGTCCTGAAGCCGAGAGGCCAATCACCCTATAACCGAATTTACGAGCAAGATTTACAGTCTTATTTAAAGAAGCCAGCCCATCTCGTTCCGATACAGCCAAATTATATGCAACCACTACCAGTAATTTGGGAATTTGTAAAAATTCCTCGATATAGTTTATGCCATCTTTTTCAATGGTAAAATCGTGAATAGGAGGCTCATAAGGCTTTCTAATGAACTTAGTTTCGACACCGATTAATTCTGACCCTTGGACATCTGGAGTTCTACCCGTAGTATTTAACAATTCAAAGGGGCCCTCATTTCCTATAAATTGCCAGCGATATTCAATGATAGGAGGAGGTGCATTTGAAGGGACATTCATGGCTTCATTGATATTAGTGCCTATTTTATAGGGCCTAAAATCAATTGCTGGTAAGTGCATCAAAACCTGATAACCAAATCCCAAGGACCCAATAGTAGATATTAAAACCAGGCTACTACGTATAAGTTGCGTGCCCACAATATAAAGATATGACTGTTGCCAAATGAGCCAAGCTATAAGGCCTAACAATACCACATCTTTTGTGAATGACTCCCATGGGGTGAGTTTCAAGGCATCCCCAAAACAGCCACAATCTGTTACCTTATTAAAAAACGCCGAATAAAACGTTAAAAAAGTAAAAAAAACGATCATAATCATAAGGCTCCACAACGTTAGTTTCTTGGCATAGCCAATCAGTAACATAACACCCAATACTACTTCGACCATGACTACAATCACTGCTAATATAAGTGCATAGGGGGATAGAAAATCTAAATTCAATACTTCAGGAGCAAAATAATCCTGAAGCTTGAAAGAAAATCCTATTGGATCATTGAGTTTAATCAGCCCACTGACGATGAATAATATCCCAACAAAAACTTGACTCGATCCAGTAATGATACGTTTTATATCCATAGTCCAGCAATTATTAATTCATGTCAATACCATCCGCAACACCCAAATGAATTAGGGCAAAAACACTATAGTTAATCATATCTTGGTAATTGGCATCAATACCTTCACTAACAAGTGTTTTCCCGTTATTATCCTCAATTTGCTTGACTCGTAAAAGCTTTTGTATAATTAAATCCGTTAAAGAACTTACGCGCATGTCACGCCATGCTTCACCGTAATCGTGATTCTTGTCCAACATTAAATTTTTGGTTCTTTGCAGTTCTTGGTCATAAAGGGTACTGGCCTGATCGAGATTCACATCAGGGTGTTCTACCACTCCCTTTTTAAGCTGAATCAGCGCCATTGTACAATAATTAATAATACCAATGAATTCAGAAACCTCTCCCTCATCCACACGACGCTCATTATTTTGTTGTAGGCTACGAATACGTTGAGCTTTAATAAAAATTTGATCGGTCAGTGAAGGCAATCTTAGGATACGCCAGGCACTGCCATAATCCCGCATTTTCTTTGTGAACAAGTCCCGGCACTGGTTTAGCACCTCATCATACTGTTTTGCGGTATCAGACATATTTATCTTAGATTTTGCGTAAATTTCGCTCAAATAAATCAATTTAACTAATACCATGACTATCAATTGCCGCGGCCAACTTATCGATTGTTACGAGCCAAGAATCATGGGTATTTTGAACCAGACACCAGACTCGTTTTTCGACGGGGGTAGGTATCAGAATATCGATTCTACACTTAAACAGGTCGAAATAATGATAAACCAGGGAGCAGATTTCATTGATATAGGCGGATACAGTAGCAGACCAGGAGCAGCTTACGTTAGTGAATCTGTTGAGTTAAAGCGACTAATTCCTGCTATTGAGGCCATATTAAAACGATTTCCTAAGTGTCTTATATCAATAGACACCTTTCGGAGTAAAGTAGCTGAAAAGACAATTGATGCTGGGGTTTGTATGATAAATGATATTTCTGGTGGTGATCGAGACAAAAAAATGTATCAGATCATCGCAAAACATCAAGTGCCTTATATTTTTATGCACATGCGTGGTACAGCAAAAACCATGAGCCAACTCACCCAATATGACGACGTTGTGCTCGAAGTCACTGAGGCTCTGGCTAAAAAATTAAAAAAATTACGCACCCTTGGCATAAACGATATGATAGCAGATCCAGGGTTCGGTTTTGCTAAAACCCTTGATCAAAATTATTCTTTGCTCAATCAAATAGATCATTTAAAGCACCTTGGCGTACCTATTTTAGTAGGTCTTTCTAGAAAATCGATGATTTATAAATTACTTGAAATAGAACCGGAGCATGCCCTCAATGGTACCAGTGTCGCAAACACTATCGCACTCTTAAAAGGTGCCAATATACTCAGGGTCCATGATGTCCTTCAGGCAAAGGAAGCAATTCGATTGGTTAGTGCACTTAAAAATTAAGTACCTTTAATTAAAACAAATCAACTTGGAATTATTTGATATTAGGATATTAGATATAGTAGACATCGCATTGGTGGCCTTTTTGTTATTTTACCTATATCGCCTCGTTAAAGGAACGGTTGCTATCAATATTTTTATTGGTATTGTAATTGTCTATGCAACATGGAAGTTGACAGAATTCCTGGAAATGCAGCTACTAAGCCGAATACTTGGGGGATTTTTAGGCGTTGGAATGTTCGCCTTAATTGTTGTATTTCAACAAGAGATCAGAAAATTTTTACTGATGCTTGGTACTACGAACTTTTCAGGAAGGCGAAGGCTATTGCAGCGATTTCAACTTAAATCGAGTACGGCCTTTAATACAGACATAAAGGCCATCCTGAGAGCTTGTAAAAAAATGAGTCAATCCAAAACAGGAGCCATAATTGTCTTGCAACGGAACAACAGTCTGGAGTTTGTGAAAAATACAGGTGATACTATGACCCTTGAGGTCAATCAACCCATTCTGGAGAGTATATTTTACAAAAATAGTCCTTTACATGACGGTGCATTAATTATTGAAGACAATACAATTACGGCGACAAGAGTCATCCTACCGGTTTCTAACGAAAGTAGTCTCCCTAGTCGATTTGGATTAAGACACCGTGCCGGTGTGGGTATAACTGAAAAGACTGACGCTGTGTGCATTGTGTTGTCAGAGGAAAGTGGCCAAATTTCTTACCTAAAAGACGGAGATTTTGTCTTGTTTAAAGACCAAGATGAACTCGAACAAATCCTTGCAAAAGATCTCAGTGAGTAATAGATTTAGCCTGGGTTGAAAATTGGACCTCGTAGAGGCTTTTGTAATGGCCCTGAGGTTTTTTTATTAGCTCAAGATGACGGCCTCGTTCAACAATTCTGCCCTCTTCCATAACTAAAATTTGATCAGCCTTCTGAACCGTAGCCAAGCGATGAGCAATGACAATGGAAGTGCGCTCTTGTGTTATGCGATCTGTGGCGTTTTGAATCAGCTCCTCAGAATAACTGTCAACAGATGAAGTTGCTTCATCTAAAATTAAAATACTGGGGCGACTCACAAAAGCTCTTAAAAACGCAATTAACTGCCGCTGTCCAGAGGATAAAGTGGCACCCCGCTCCTTGACATTGTAATGATAACCCCCTGGAAGACTATTTATGAATTCATGTAAACCAATTTCTTTGGCGG
>MDTG01280268.1_pt1 | contig 12521 bp, 17 predicted proteins | sample 811421 | NCBI WGS metagenome assembly MDTG01 (sample SAMN05326645, study PRJNA326480) | marine metagenome | isolation source: seawater | place: Pacific Ocean: South East | collected 2011 | reverse complement strand
CGCGGCCGGTGCGCATAGATGCTGCACGCGCCGGCCTTCAGCATCGGGCAGCGTCCCGCCTCGTCGTAGCCCATCACCCGGGCGCCGGGGCTGCCGGGCGCCGGGAACAGCAGATCCTCGGGGATGCGCGCCAGGGTGTCGGTTTCGTCCGCCTCGACGTGGACGAACTGGCCGGACCGGCAGCAGGCGTTGCAGTCGCCGCAGGGGACCTCCATGGGTTCGCCGCGGTCGAGGGCCCGACCGAAGGCTTCGAGCCAGGCGTCGAAGTCGCCGGCGGCGGCCGGCGAGGGCGCCGGCGGGTCGGAGCCGGGTGGTCGGGTCATGCAACCTCCGTGGCGGTGTGTATTGGATCGGCTGCGGGAGCGCGTAGAATGCGCGGCCTCCAGGTAGAATGCGCGGCCTCCAGTCAGCGTCGCAACGATGATGTCATGAACAAGGCCGGCAAAGTCGGATTCGTCAGCCTCGGCTGCCCCAAGGCCCTGGTGGATTCGGAGCAGATTCTCACCCGTCTCACCGCCGACGGGTACCGCACCGTGGACGCCTACGAGGACGCCGACGTGGTGGTCGTCAACACCTGCGGCTTCATCGACGCGGCCGTCGAGGAGTCCCTCGACACCATCGAGCAGGCCCTCGGCAGCAACGGCCGGGTGATCGTCACCGGCTGCCTGGGCGCCCAGGCCGAGCGGCTGCGCACGCGCTTCCCGACCCTGCTCGACGTGTCGGGGCCCCAGGCCACCGACGCCGTGGTCGCGGCGGTGCATGCCCACGCGCCGCTCGCCGGCACGCCCGCGGTGGACCTCGAGGCGCTGATGGGGCCGGCGGGCATCAAGCTGACGCCGCCGCACTATGCGTATCTCAAGATCTCGGAAGGCTGCAACCACACCTGCTCGTTCTGCATCATCCCGAGCATGCGGGGCAAGCTGCGCTCGCGGCTGATCGACGACGTGCTCGCCGAGGCCCAGCGGCTGGCGGACAGCGGCGTCCAGGAGGTGATGGTGATCGCCCAGGACACCAGCGCCTACGGCGTCGACCTGCGCTACCGCTCGGCCACCCACGGCGGCCGCACGCTGCGCACGGACCTGGAGACCCTGTGCCGCGAGCTCGGCACGATCATTCCCTGGGTGCGGCTCCACTACGTCTACCCGTATCCCCATGTGGACCGCCTGGTGCCGCTGATGGCGGACGGTCTGCTGCTGCCGTACCTGGACGTGCCGCTGCAGCACGCGGACCCGCAGATCCTCAAGGCCATGCGCCGTCCGGCGGCGGTGGAGAACACGCTGGAGCGGCTGCGCCGCTGGCGGGAGATCTGCCCCGACATCACCGTTCGCAGCACCTTCATCGTCGGCTTTCCCGGCGAGACCGACGCGGCCTTCGGACGCCTGCTGGATTTTCTCGAGGAAGCCGAGCTGGATCGGGTGGGCTGCTTCACCTACTCCAACGTGGACGGCGCCCGCGCCCAGGCGCTGCCGGATCAGGTCGAGCCCGGCGTCATGCTGGACCGCCAGGAGCAGCTCATGGAGCTGCAGGCCGGGATCAGCGAGGCGAAGCTGGCCCGCCGGGTGGGTCAGCGGCTCGAGGGGCTGGTCGACGAGGCCGGGTCGGACGGCGTGATCGCCCGGACCCGGGGCGATGCGCCGGAGATCGACGGCATCGTGCAGGTGGACGGCGCGGACGGCCTCGCGCCGGGCGATCGTGCGTGGGTTCGCATCACCGGCAGCGACGCCCACGATCTGACGGCCGAGTATCTGGGGACTCGAGTCGATTTGCTTTAGAATCCTGCCGGCCCCCCGGCTGGCGCGGCGCCGGCGCGGGCGCCCGGCCGGAACCGGGCGGCGAAGCAATGCACTGAGGACGACGTGATGTGGTACCTGATCGAGGATTTTTTCGACCAGAGCTGGGCGATGAAGCTGTTCATCCTCTGGGGCTGGTTCAGCGTGGTGATCATGCTCGCCAGCCTGTTCTTCCAGTAAGGCCGGCCGCGCCCCGTGTGGTTGTCCGCCTTACTGCCTGAGCAGCGCAAGGCGCTGCTCGGCCTGGCCCACAACGTCGTGGTTTCGGACGGGCTGCTCGATCCCAACGAGGAGGGCATGCTCGACCAGTTCAAACGCGAGATGGAGCTGCATCCGTCCGTGGAGGCGGACTACCTGGAGCTCGACGGCATCGAACGGATCTTCGGCTCCCGCAAGTCGCGGGTGATCGCGCTGCTGAACCTGATCCGGCTCAGCTACGCGGACGGCGCCTTCGAGATCGAGGAGGAGTGCCTGCTCAAGGAGATCAGCCGCACCTTCGAGGTGAGCGACGACGAGTTCATGCTGCTGGACAACTGGGTCCGGCGGCTGCTGGCCCTCGAGGACGAAGCCAGGAGCCTGATGTCCTCCTGAGCCGGCGGGCCGTCAGTTGACGGTCAGGCCGATGTCGCCGTATCGGAGCTGAGCGACGCCTCCAGGCAGGCGAGCAGGGCCTCCACCTGCACCCGGTCCCGCTGCAGGTCCGAAGACACCCGGAAGCGGATGCCGCTGCGGTATCGGCCGTCCCGGCGCACGCAGTTGTGCACCACCCCCACCAGATGATCGACCCGAACGTCCCCGCAGCACAGGCTCAGGTAGACCGTGCGGTCCTTGGCCAGCGGCTGGTCGGTGTGCACGGCGATGCCGTGCCGGGTGAAGTCCACCGCCTCGGCGGCGATGGCGCCCAGCCGGCCGCGCGGGCGCAGGGCCACCGCGATGTGGGCGCCGTCGAGGCGTTCGTCGCGCCTGCGGTCGTCGATGGTTCGGTGGGAGGACATGGGCGCGATGCTAACGCGCCGGGCGGGGGGCTGGCTGTGACCGATCTCTCAGCCGCACTTCGACGGGTGAACTTCCCGCCCCGGCGCGGCGTCACAACTCGTCGAGCAGCCGGGCCTTGGCTTCGTTGAGCTGCTGGGCGAGGAACTTAGAGCCGCCGCGGTCCGGATGGACGCGCTGCATCAGGCGCCGGTGGGCGGCGATGATCTCGTCCCGCCCGGGCCGGCCCTCGAGACCGAGCACATCCAGCGCCTCGGACCGGCTCATGACGGCGCCGGCCCGGCCGGCGGTGCTGCCCGAAGCCCCCGCGCCTCTGCCGGCGCGCCAGCGCCGCAACAGGGTGCCGACCCAGGGCAGAAACCGCACCAGGCCCATCGCCCGGCGCAGAAACGGCGCGATGGCGGCGGCCAGGGCGGCCAGCCAGTGCAGCCGGCCGGTGAGGGCGAGCACCGCCAGCCCGGCCACCAGCACCACGGCGGCCAGGGTGACCAGCGTGGTGGACCGGGCCGGCCGCGCGGACAGCCACAGCAGCCGGACGAGCACGGCGAAGGCGATGGCGGTGAGCAGGGCTGCAATGACGATGAGCATGGGCTGGCGTATCATGCCACGGGTTGAACGATGCGCATGCCGGGCTGTCCCGTGCGCCGCCAGTGGATGACGGGAGTCGAATGGATCGGGACGAGATCGAACGATGGCTGGACGAGCTGCGTACCGAGCACCGGGATCTCGACGAGGTCATCCGGCACCTGATCGAGACCCGCCACAGCGACACCATGCGGATTCAACGTCTGAAGAAACGCAAGCTCAAGCTCAAGGACACCATCGCCCGGCTGGAGAGCGAGCTGATTCCGGATCTGGACGCCTGAGGGCCGAGCCGTGAAGACCGATGCGCCGCCGCTCACCGTCGCCATCAGCTCCCGGGCGCTGTTCGACCTGGCCGACAGCAACAGCGTCTACGAGAACGACGGGCTGGAGGCGTACCGGCAGTACCAGATCGATCACGAAGACGACGTCCTGGAGCCGGGCGAAGCCTTTCACTTCGTCAAAAAGCTTCTGAATATCAACAACCTGCTCGACAAACCTCGAGTCGAGGTGATTCTCCTGTCGCGCAACAGCGCCGACACCGGCCTGCGCATCTTCAATTCCATCAAGGCCTACGATCTGGCCATCACCCGGGCCGCCTTCTGCGGCGGCGAGTCGCCTTACCGGTACGTCCAGGCGTTCCGCTGCAGCCTGTTCCTGTCGACCCAGCCCGACGACGTCGCCCATGCCCTCGAGCACGGCGTCGCCGCCGCGACCCTGCTCGGCCGGAGCGCGGGACCGCGGGGCGCCGGTGACGACCTGCGGCTGGCCTTCGACGGCGACTCGGTGGTGTTCTCCGACGAGGCCGAGCAGATCTTCCAGGAAAAGGGTCTGGACGCCTTCAGCCAGATGGAGGCAGCCTCCGCGTCGCGGCCCCTGGGCGGCGGGCCGTTCCGCAACTTCCTCGCGGCGCTGCACGATCTCCAGCGGGAGTTCGCCGGCCAGCACTGCCCGATCCGCACCGCCCTGGTCACCGCCCGGGGCGCGCCGGCCCACGAACGGGTCATCCGCACCCTGCGGGCCTGGGACGTGCGGCTGGACGAGTCGCTGTTCCTCGGCGGCATGGACAAGACCGAGTTCCTGCGCGCCTTCGGCGCCGACGTGTTCTTCGACGACCAGAGCCAGCACTGCGACCGGGCGCGGCTGCACGTGACCGCCGGCCACGTGCCCCACGGCATCGCCAACGCCCCGAAACGGTCTGGTTGAACGCCCACCCGGCGCCGCTTCTCCGTTATACTCGCGGACGTTCTTATAACCCGAACATTCCGGACGGGGTCATGAAGCTGCAGCAGCTCCGCTACATCTGGGAGGTGGCCCACCACGACCTGAACGTGTCGGCGACGGCCCAGAGCCTGTTCACCTCCCAGCCCGGCATCAGCAAGCAGATCCGCCTGCTCGAGGACGAACTGGGCGTGGAGATCTTCGCGCGCAGCGGCAAGCACCTCACCCACGTCACCACCGTCGGCGAGACCATCATCGCCATGGCGGGGCAGATCCTGCGGGAAGTGGACGCCATCAAGCAGGTGGCCCAGGAGTTCAGCGACGAGAAGCAGGGCAGCCTGTCCATCGCGACCACCCACACCCAGGCCCGCTACGCGCTGCCCGGGGTCATCGACGACTTCCGGGGGCGCTACCCGGACGTCACCCTGCACATGAACCAGGGCACGCCCACCCAGATCGCCGAGCTGGCGGCCGCGGGCAGCGTGGATTTCGCCATCGCCACCGAAGGCATGGAGCACTTCCAGGACCTGGTGATGATGCCCTGCTACGCCTGGAACCGCTGCGTGGTGGTTCCCGAGGGCCACCGGCTGGCGGATCAGGTGCGGCGCAACGGCCCGCTCACCCTGGAGGACGTCGCCCGGGAGCCCATCGTCACCTACGTGTTCGGCTTCACCGGCCGCTCGCGGCTGGACGCCGCGTTCTCGCAGGCGGGCCTGTCGCCCAACGTGGTGTTCACCGCCACGGACACGGACGTGATCAAGACCTACGTCCGGCTCGGGCTCGGGGTCGGCATCATCGCCAGGATGGCGCTCGACGCGGCCCACGACGCGGATCTGGTGCCGCTGGACGCCTCGCACCTGTTCGAGCCCAGCATCACCCACATCGGATTCCGCAAGGGGACGTTCCTGCGCCGCTACATGTACGATTTCATCGAGCGGTTCGCGCCGCACCTGACGAAAGACCAGGTGGACGCGGCCGTCGCCTGCAGCACCCGGGTGGAGCGGGAAGCCCTGTTCCGTGACCTGGAGCTGCCGGTGCGCTGAGCCGCCGGCGCGGACGCCGCCCGGCGCTCCGTCCGGCCACCTTGAAACCCGACCGATCACACGCCATGCACGACCAAGTGGGGGAAGCTTGAACGTTCTCTGTCTCGACCTCGAAGGGGTGCTCATCCCCGAAATCTGGCAGGCGGTGGCCGACCGCACCGGCATCGACGAGCTGCGCAAGACCACCCGGGACATCCCGGTCTACGACGACCTGATGCGGCTGCGGCTGGGCGTCCTCGCGGAGCACGATCTGCCGCTGTCGCTGATCCAGAGCGTCATCGACGGGCTGGACCCGCTGCCCGGCGCGCCCGAGTTCCTCGGCTGGGCGCGGCAGCGCTTCCAGGTCGCCATCATCTCCGACACGTTCTATCAGTTCGCCATGCCGCTGATGGCCAAGCTGGGCTGGCCGACGCTGCTGTGCCACAAGCTGGTCGTCGAGAACGACCGTATCGTCGACTACCGGATCCGCCAGCCGGACCCGAAACGCCATTCGGTGCGGGCCTTCCAGTCGCTGAACTACCGGGTGCTTGCCGCCGGCGATTCCTACAACGACGTGTCCATGCTGGAGGAGGCCGACGCCGGCTTCTTCTTCTGCGCGCCAGACAACGTGCGCGCGGAGTACCCCCAGTACCCCCACGCCACGGACTACCAGGCGCTGATGGCGCTGCTGGAGGCCCAGGCATGAGCGACGCGGCGCCCGCCTTCGTGCTGCCGGACCTGTGCGACGAGCACGCGGACATCGTGCGCGTGGCGGAACCGCTGTTCTCCAGCTTCGGCGGCCGCCCGGCCTTCGGCGGCCCGATCCGCACCATCAAGTGCTTCGAGGACAACTCCCTGGTGGCCGAGCGGGTGCGCGAGCCGGGCGAGGGCGCCGTGCTGGTGGTCGACGGCGGCGGCTCGACCCGCTGCGCGCTGGTCGGCGACAACGTGGCCCGGCTGGCCGGCGAGAACGGCTGGGCCGGTCTGCTGGTGTACGGCTGCGTGCGCGACGTCGACGAGCTCGCCCGCATCGACGTCGGGGTCCAGGCGGTCGGCAGCCATCCGCTGCGCAGCATCAAGCGCGGGGTGGGACTGAGGGACGTGGTGGTGGACTTCGCGGGGCTGCGCTTCGTGCCCGACCAGTTCGTCTACTGCGACCGCAACGGCGTGGTGGTCGCGCCCATCGACCTACTGGGCTGACGGGGCCCGGCCGGCCACCCGGACCCAGACCCGGCGGCCGTCGGCCAGGCGTACCGCCTGCCACTCGCCCGCCCGCAGCGGCGCCAGGGTGGCGCTGCGCGCGTAGCGGGATTCCAGCACAGGGCCATCGTCCGCTTCGGTCAGGCGCAGGCCCAGGACCGGCGATTCGATCTCGTCCGCATCGACCAGCACCGGCCCGACGGCGATCCAGGCCGCCGGGGAGGTGTCGACGTTGTCGAGCCAGACCCAGCGACCCTCGGGCAGGCTCAGGGCGAGCACGGGGGGACGGGTGCCGTAGCACCGCCGCCGGCCGCTGGCGTCGGTGATCGCCGCCGGGTCGTCGGGGACGATCGGCAGCCCGGCCTGGCCCGAGCAGGGCGGGCGGGTGGCGGAGAGCTCCAGCACGTGGCCGTCAGCCGCGCCGCCTGCCGCCGCGCGGGCGCCGCCGGCGCCGGCCAGCAGGATGGCCAGCAGGGTCGCGACGGTCGCCGCTCGGCGATTCGGACAGAAGGTCATGCCCGCAGTATAGCGAGGCGCCGAGCGGTGGAACCGTGACGCGTTACAGGCTCAGGGTGCGCAGCTCCGGGTCCGGCGCGCTGCGCGACCAGTAGTAGTCGAAGGCTTCCTGCAGATGCTTCGCCTGCACGGGGTCGTAGGGGTCGGCGAGGGCGGTGTAGTCGCGGAAGTCCGGCAGCACGAAGAAGCCGAGCCCGTCCCAGGTGACGAAGCTCTCGTCGTTGACCGGCACCTCGTCGCCGATGCGCGCGATGCTGATGTGGCTGTCCAGCCGGCGCGACAGCTCGACCAGCCGGTGGCCCCGGCTGACGATCGCGCTCGAATCCCGGATCAGGATGCGCACGTCCGCGGACGGACTGCTGCGCGCGAACCGGGAGATCGCGTCCACCAGCTCCGGGGCGTCGAACAGGGTGTGGTCGAGCAGGTGGCTGAGGATCACCAGGTGGCGGCGGGGGTGTGCCAGGGCCTCGACCAGGCCGGCCAGGCAATCGGCTTCGCCGTGGTGCCGGCTCAGCCGGGACGGCGGCGCGTCGTCGCGCTCGCTGGTCTCGTCCCGGACCACCGGCCGGGCCACGCCGGGGGGCGCCTCGAAGGGAATGGGCAGCGCCAGGGTCATGCCCTGGTGGCGGATGCCCGCCTCCATGAACTCCCCGCCTTCCGGCAGGAAGCCGGCTTTGCGGTAGAACCCTACCGCGTCCACCTGGGCGTGCAGGTGGACCCGGGTGAGGCCGCGCCCCTTGGCTTCGTCGATGGCGGCGTCCAGCAGCCGCCGGCCCAGGCCGGTGCCGCGATGATCGGGCAGCACCGCCATCCGTCCGATCTGTCCGCTCGGCATCAGCCGTGCGCAGCCCACGGGCTGCCCGGCTTCCGTCAGGGCGAGGAAGTGGCTGCAGCGCTCGTCCTCGCCGTCCCACTCGATGTCGCGCGGCACGCCCTGTTCCTCGATGAACACCAGGGTTCGGACGTGCTGCAGGGGTTCGCGATGGCTGTGCCAGTCGACGGGGGTGACGTGGACGTTCATGACGGCTCCCGGATGGGGGCGGTCAGCGCGCCATGCGCGCCAGGCGCGCCGCCAGCCCGGTGTAGTCCGCCGGCTTCAGGCCCTCGAGCTCGCGCCGCGCGGCGTCGGGCAGGTCGAGGGTGGCCAGCACCTCGGCGTACAGCGCGGCGTCCATGTGACGCCCGCGGGTCGCCGCCTTGAGCTGCTCGTAGGGTTCCTTCAGCCCGTACCGGCGCATGACGGTCTGCACGGCTTCGGCCAGCACCTCCCAGCTCTCGTCGAGATCGCCGGCGATGGCGGCCTCGTTCACGTCCAGCCGGGACAGGCCCTTCAGGGTCGCGAGATAGGCCACAGCGCAGTGCCCGAGGGCCGTGCCGAGGTTGCGCAGCACGGTGGAGTCGGACAGGTCCCGCTGCCAGCGGGAGACCTGGAGCTTCGCCGCCAAGTGGCCGAGCAGGGCGTTGGCCACGCCGAGATTGCCTTCGGAGTTCTCGAAGTCGATGGGGTTGACCTTGTGCGGCATCGTGGAGGAGCCGGTCTCGCCCTCGACCTTGCGCTGGCGGAAGTAGTCGATAGCGATGTAGGCCCACACGTCCCTGTCGAAGTCGAGCAGCACCTGGTTGAACCGCTCGATGGCGTGGAACGCCTCGGCCAGATAGTCGTGGGGTTCGATCTGGGTGGTGTGACGGTTGGGGGTGAGGCCCAGATCGCCGAGGAACCGGTCGGTGATGTCGATCCAGTCCGCCTCCGGGTAGGCGCAGAGGTGGGCGTTGAAGTTGCCCACGGCGCCGTTCATCTTGCCCAGCAGCGGCACGGCGGCGAACTGGTCGAGCTGCCGGCGCAGGCGGCTGGAGAAGTTGCGCAGCTCCTTGCCGAGGGTGGTGGGCGACGCGGTCTGGCCGTGGGTGCGCGACAGCATCGGCAGCGCCGCGTTGGCCTCTGCGAGCCGTTCGATCGCCTCGCACACGGCCTGCATCTGAGGCACCGTCACCTCGTCCCGGGCCGTCTTCAGCATGAGCGCGTAGGCCAGGTTGTTGATGTCCTCCGAGGTGCAGGCGAAGTGCACGAACTCGACGTGGCCGGCCAGGCCGTCGATCTCCCGCAGCCGCTCCTTGACGTAGTACTCCACGGCCTTCACGTCGTGATTGGTGGTGCGCTCGATGGTCTTGATGCGCTCGGCGGCGTCGAGGTCGAAGCCGCTGGCCACCGCGTCCAGGGCACGGCGCTGGGCGGCATCGAGCGGCGGCAGCTCGGGGACGGCCGGGTCCGTGGCCAGATGGGCGAACCAGGCGCACTCCACGGTGACGCGGAAACGCATCAGCCCGAACTCGCTGACGATCGGGGCCAGGTCCTCGACCTTGGCGCGGTAGCGCCCGTCGAGCGCGGAGACGGCGAGCAGGGGGTTCGCTTCGGCGGTCATGGTTCCTCGTTGTGTCGGGTGTCGGCGTCGCCCTCGGCCGACTCGGCAAGGGCGCGCAAGCCTACCAGCAGGGGCTTGCGGCGCAAGATCAGATGCCAGCGGCGGCCGCCGAGCTGCTGCCACAGCCAGGCCAGGCGCACCCCGGCGAGCAGCAGCGCGCGGATCCGGTCGGCGACCTCGTCCTGCCTGAGCACCTGAGGGTCGCCGGTGACCTGAATGCGTTTGCCCAGGGTGGAGATGGTCTGCTGGTAGATGCTGCCGAGCTGCCCGGGGTCCGGCTGGGCCGGGTCCACGCCGTCGAGCAGGCGGCCGAGCTTCTCGACGACCTGGGGGACCCCGCCGAGCAGGCGGGCGAGCTCGATGAGCTGCAGGGCGTAGCGCAGCACCTCCGGGGTGCGCGAGCGGCCGGACAGCGCCTCGGTGGCGATACCGGCGCCCATGGCGAACGCGCCGGCGTCGGGGAACACGTCGGCGTAGCTGGCGGCCCGATGGGTCGGCACGGACACCAGCAGCGCCTGCTGCTCTGCGGCGGGCACCGCCTGGCCGTTGGCCGTGCGGTGCACCAGGGCCGCCGCCTGGACGACGCCGGCCAGCGCCAGCGCGCGGGGATCGGCGTCAGCCATGGCCGGCGACCGCCGTGATGTCCCGGCGACGGGCGTCGAAGCCGTCGGCCACGTCGATGCGGGCGCCGCCCAGACAGACGTCGCCCTGATAGAAACAGACGTACTGTCCCGGCGCGATGGCGCGCTGGGGCTCGTCGAAGCGAACCGTCAGGCGTCCCTCCCCATCGGTGCCCACGGTGCAGGCCTGGTCGGCCTGGCGGTAGCGGATCTTCGCCCGGCAGCGCAGCGGCAACTCGAGGTCCGGCACCAGCCAGTTGGCGTCGGTGGCTTCGAGCCAGTCGCCGAGCAGGTCGTCCGGGTTCTGGGTCACGATCAGCGCGCCGTCGTCGAGCCGCTTGCCCGCCACGTACCAGGGCGCCTCGGCGGCGCCCGGCGTGCCGCCGATGCCGAGGCCCTGGCGCTGCCCCAGGGTGTAGTAGGCGAGCCCCATGTGTTCGCCCAGGGTGCGTCCGGCGGTGTCGACGATCCGGCCGGGGCGGGCGGGCAGGTAGCGGTTCAGGAAGTCGCGGAAGCGCCGCTCGCCGATGAAGCAGATGCCCGTGCTGTCCTTCTTGCGGTGCACGTGCAGGCCCTCGGCGGCCGCCAGCGCGCGGACCTCGCTCTTGGGCATGGCGCCCAGCGGGAACAGGCAGCGGGCCAGGTCGCGCCGCGGCACCGCCTGCAGGAAATAGGTCTGGTCCTTGCCACGGTCCACGCCCTTGAGCAGCCGGAAGCCGGTGGCGTCGGGATCTTCGGCGAGCGCCCGCGCCGGCGGAACGACGTCGTCCGAGTCGCCGACGGCGCCTCGACCCGGGACGTCGATCCAATGGGCCCGGGCGTAGTGGCCTGTGGCGATGGCGTCGCCGCCCAGGGCCAGGGCGTAGCGGGCGAACTGCTTGAACTTGATCTCCCGGTTGCACAGCACGTCCGGGTTCGGCGTCCGACCGGCGGCGTACTCCGCCAGGAACTCCTCGAACACGTTGTCCCAGTACTCCGCGGCGAAGTTGGCCGTGTGCAGTGGAATGTCCAGCCGCGCGCAGACCCGCTCGGCGTCGGCAAGGTCCTCCCGCGCCGTGCAGTACTCGGTGCCGTCGTCCTCGTCCCAGTTCTTCATGAACAGGCCCTCGACCCGATAGCCGGCGCGCTTGAGCAGCAGGGCGGCGACGGACGAGTCGACGCCGCCGGACATGCCGATGATCACGGTCGTTTGGCTGGGTTCGGGCTGGGTCGTCATGGGACAGCGGCCGGCGTGGCTCCGCGCTCGGGTGTCTGGAGCGCGCATTCTAGGGAATCTCACGGCAAGTTGCGCGGGTCCGGCCTGACCGCCGCCGGCCTCACAGCCGCCCGCGCCCGGCGTATACTGCGCGCCATGAGCCGATTCAGTCATCTGAACGAGGCCGGCGAGGCCAACATGGTGGACGTGTCCGGCAAAGCGCCGACGGTGCGCCGGGCGGTCGCCGAGGGCCGGCTGCGCATGGATCCGGCCACCCTGCGGGAGATTCTCGACGGCGGCATGGCCAAGGGCGACGTGCTGGCGGTGGCCCGCATCGCCGGGATTCAGGGGGCCAAGCGCTGCGCCGATCTCATTCCGCTGTGTCACCCGCTGCCGCTCGCCAAGGTCAGCGTGCGCTTCGAGGCGGACGGCGAGGACGCGCTGCGCATCGAGGCCGAGTGCCGGGTCACCGGCCGCACCGGCGTGGAGATGGAGGCGCTGACCGCCGTGAGCGTGGCGGCGCTGACGGTCTACGACATGTGCAAGGCGGTGGACAAGGGCATGGAGATCGAGGCCGTCAGGCTCGCCCGCAAGGAAGGCGGCCGCAGCGGCACCTGGGTCCGTGGCGCCACGGCGCCGGAGGCGGACGGGTGAACCTGCGGGTCCGCTTCTTCGCCTCGCTGCGGGAGGCCGTCGGTCGGCCCGAGATCGACCTGGAACTGCCGGACGGGGCCGGCCATGGGGACCTGCTGGCGGCGCTGGAAGCCCGGCTGGGCGAGCCCGCCATGGCCGCGCTGCGCGCCGGCAACGTGCGGGTCGCCCGCAACCAGACGCTGACGGATCAGCCGTTCGCGCCAGCGGACGGCGACGAGATCGCGTTCCTGCCGCCGGTGACCGGCGGATGAGCGTGCCGGTCGACATCCGGGTGGAAACCCGGGATTTCGACCCGGGGGCCGAGCTGG
>MDTG01404596.1_pt1 | contig 12522 bp, 13 predicted proteins | sample 811421 | NCBI WGS metagenome assembly MDTG01 (sample SAMN05326645, study PRJNA326480) | marine metagenome | isolation source: seawater | place: Pacific Ocean: South East | collected 2011 | reverse complement strand
CTTCCTGTGCTTACTAATATATTTTGTAGATAGTTTTTTATTTGTGATTTTTTCAATTTTATTAATTGCTTCCAATAATGAACAATTAGAATGTCTACTTCCCCCAACATTATAGGTCTCGCCGGCTTTTGGGTTGTTATAAAAATGCCAAAACATTTTAATTAAGTCACGACTATGTAAATTATCTCGTACTTGTTTTCCCTTATATCCGTTGATCGTATACGGAATACCAGAAACTACACATTTAACTAAGTATGATAAAAATCCATGTAATTTTACTCCTGAATGGAATGGCCCCGTTAGACATCCTGCTCTAAAAACTCCAGTTTTTATTTCAAAATATTTACCATATTCTTGGGTCATTATGTCAGCAGCAACTTTTGAAGCCCCAAAAATGGAGTGGGTTGTGTTATCTATGCTCATTGTCTCATTAATGCCATTTTTGAAAAACGCATGGTTAGAGTCTAGCTCCCATCGATGTTCTAGTTCAATTAAAGGCAAATGGTTTGGTTCGTCTCCATAGACTTTATTAGTAGATGTAAAAATAAACACAGCATCTTTAGAGAATAGATTTGTTAGCTGGAGTAAGTTAAGAGTTCCATTTGCATTTACTTGAAAATCTAAGATTGGGTATTTTGAGGCCCAGTCATGACTAGGTTGCCCGGCAGTATGAATTATGAGATCAATATCTGAATTATATTTATTGAAAACTTTTTTTAATTCTTTTAAATCCCTAATGTCAATATTATAAGGAATGAAATTTGTAAATTTATTTTTTAAGTTTTCTTCATTCCACTTAGTATCACCATCTTCACCAAAAAAGTGTTTTCTCATATTATTATCTATTCCAACTACAAGATCTGCTTTATTTGCAAAAAAAGAAACTGCGGCGCTACCAATTAGACCATTTGACCCAGTAATTAAAACTGTTTTCATTGTAAGATATTCTCTAGTTCATTTTTATAATCAGTAATCCATCTAAAGGTGTCACCCACAATTTTTTTTGTATCTTGAGTTGGTTCCCATCCTAAAGTATTTTTAATCTTTTTATTATCTGTTATAAATATTCTTATGTCACCATTTCGTTTATTTTGATCTTTTAAAATTGGTAAATGAATATCTGTAATCTGATTTACTAGTTTTGTCAATTCAACTAGAGAAAGACTGTTTTTTTTCCCTCCTCCAATATTGAAAGTTTGGGAGTTTATTTTCGACCAATTATTAATTTGTAGATCAATAAGGTTACATAAATCATTTATATGCAAGATATCTCGCACTTGTTTTCCATTTCCTGAGTATCCTATATATTTTAATCTTTTTTTATAAATATGAGCAGAAATCCAATAGGTAATAAGTCCTTGGTCAATTTTACCCATTTGCCATGGTCCCGCAACCATACTACATCTGTTAATTATATATTTTAAATTTTTGTATTTTCCATATTCATGAATAAATAATTCTGAAGAATATTTAGATGATCCGTATAATGATCGATATCCATTCATATTAAAAGATTCTTGAATCCCATTATTGGATAGCCCTTTAATATCTTGGTTTTTCACCCATTCAAATCGTGTTGAGCATTCAGTGTAAGAAATTTTATCTAATATTTTTATTGGATAAACTCGACTCGTAGATAGAAATAGAAACTTACATTTTGTTTTTACACACCACTCTAGAGCATTGATTGTTGTAATAAAATTATTATCAATTAATTTTAAAACAGATGAATTTATTCCAGAAAGAACAGATGGGTCTGCCGCAGCATCAATAAAAACATCACAAATTGGTAAGTTCTTAAAACTAGTTTCATTGGATAAATTGCCTTTGATAAATACCAATCGATCATTAAGTATCCTTTTAAGATTTAATTCTGATCCAGGACGCATTAAGTTATCTAAAATATATATTTTTGAATTGAGGTATTTAGAGAGGAGAAAATCAGCTAATGATGATCCAATAAATCCACATCCTCCGGCTATCATAATTTTAATATTTTTTTTCATTTTCATTCAGTCAATATTTGTTGGTAAGAATACGAATTATTTGAGTAGGAAATGAATAATGTGTCCAATATGAATTCTTGCCGCCAAAACTAATCGTTGGAATAAGCATAGATGAAATTAATGTTGCAGCAATAATTTTTTTTAATTTTTTATAATTTAAAATTGCTTTAATGTATGACAATCCAAAAAATATTATCGGAAAACTGTAATTCAAACTTCTACCATGATCAAAAACTAAAAACGAAGATAATGATCCAATTAAAAAAGAAGCAATCATTAATAAAAATAACGGATTTTTTTTATTTGTATTCCATGCAAGGTAAACAGAATATAAAACAATTATCCAAAATCCCTCTAAAAATATGAAGTAGCTTATACTAATAGAATTAATTTGGCTAAAAAATGTTGTGAATCCTACCCCATCAAGAGGTGCATCAATATTTAGTATCAATTGCATGTATGCTCTACAGGCAATGAACAATATCAAGCCAACAAAGGCAAGAAGTGGATATCTATTATTTATTTTTAACTGGCTATTAAATTGAAAATAAAATAGTGTAAAGAAAAATGCAGAAATAATAGTTCTTTCATCATTGAAAAAACCAGCTAATAAGCAAAATATGATTAAAAATGGATTTTTCACTAGAAATGAGCAAAGTACTAACATAAGACTTAATCCATCAAATATTTGACTGGGATCAAGCGTAGAAGCTTTACCAAATCCCACAAAAGCACAACTTATGGTTAAAAGTATTGAAAGATATTTATCTTCAATGATTTTAAAAAAAGTTTTAAGAATTAAAAAAATAAAGATTATACCTGTTATGTTTTTTAGTAGAATTAATCCCAAAGGAGATAAGTCTAATATTTTAATAATAATAGGAACTGTAATTCTGACATTCAACTTTGCCTTGTGGGAATACCCACTTGCACGATCAATATTTGAGAGGATATTTGAACTTTTTTCGTATTGATCACTCCAATTATTATAATCCAGATTATAGCTTGGAAAGGATACTAATTGGATTAAAAAAAAGGTTATTACAGCTATTTTAACTTCCCAATATTGTGATTGAGCAATTGTGGCTATTAGGTTATTTAATTTTTTTATAATCATTTTTCGTTAATAATTTTTCTATCAAACAGTAAAATAGAATAAATAGATATCTGCTCCCCATTTCTTTTATTTTCATTTTTGAAATACCAGTTTTTCTATTCTTCCACGAGTTCGGGATTACTATGTAATTATATCCTCTAATAATTGTTTTCAAGGGCAATTCTAGAGTAAGGTTGAAATGGTTTGATAGGAATGGTTTTGATCCCTCGACTGACTCTTTTGTATAAATTTTAAATGCATTTGTGATATCATTGTAACTAATTTGGAATATTAGTCTTACAAGATTGTTAAAAATTCGGTTTAAAATATATTTTAATTTTGGGTAGTCTTTCGTTGTGCCTCCATCTACAAATCGGGATCCAAATACACATGAATTATTCTTTAAAGATTCGAAATAAAATTTAATTAGATCTTCTGGAGAATCAGATCCATCTGCCATCATAATTGCTATGATATCGCCATGATAGCTTTCTAGACCTAACCTAACAGTTAATCCGTATCCAGGCTTTCCGCCGTTATTAATTATTTTTAAATCTTGAATCTTTTTTTTCAATAACTTTAATATCTTCAACGTTGAATCGGTGCTATGGTCATTTATTACAATAATCTCATGTCTAATATTATTTTTTAATAGGATATTGTTTATTTCTTTAATGGTTGTCTCAAGGTTTCCTTCCTCGTTTCTTGCAGGAATTATTACAGAAAGTTTCATAGTATTAATAAGTCCTTACTATAATTTGAGGCTTTCCGGATGGGGAAGGTTTAATCTCTGTAACATTTGAAAAATATAGAGGGAAACTCTCTTCTGCTCTTTCATATATTTTATTTCTAATATTATCCAAAATAACCTTAGTAAAGTTGGTTCCTTCAATATAATTAATCTGAATTATTCCTCCCATATTATGTTGTTCGACCTGAAATTGTTTAATTTCTGGATAATGTTCAAATATACCTGTAAAAAAATGAACAACTAATATTTTAAATTTTGGGGTGTAAAGAATATCAGTATCTCTTCCAATAATTTTGTCAATCACGGGGAGATTGCGTCCACATTTGCAGTTATTTAATTGATTAGATTTAATAGCCAAATCTCCTATTTTATATTTTATTAGTGGCATTAAATAATTATCTAAGCTTGTAACCACAACATGACCTAGGGTACCGTTAGGTACTGCGTTGCCGTTTTTATCCAAAATTTCAACGTGTACATGAGGTGAAAGAATATGATATTTATGCTCAGAACATTCTCCAGCAATCATTAACCCTTCAGCTGCTCCATAAGTATCAAATACTTCTGTATTAAATATATTTTCTATCATGTCTCGATAGTGAGGAAACATTTTATCACCTAGTGATATTACCGATTCAAAAGAAATATCATTAATTCCTAGCTTTTTTGCAAAAGTAGCGTAGCTGAATATTGATGAGGGATATCCAATAAAATGTATATTCTTTTTTTTTCTAAAGGGTTTTAATGTATTTTTAATTATTTCTTCATTGATTTTAAATGCATCCACATATTTAATTAACAATAATCGGTCTTTAAGATATTTTTTTAGACTCCTTTCGGGATTAATTCCAGTTTGAAGGGTTCTTTTACCAAAACGGTATCTTCCCCATTCCCAAAATAAAGTTTGTGATGCAATGATTTTAGAGAAGGCTTGTCGATCTAAATAAAAAACCCCTTGCTCTCCAGAAGATCCACTTGTTTTTTCAACAGTGTAAATCTTTCTTCTTTTATCAATTAAGTCATTTGGTAAATGATTCCTAATAATTTTTTTTGTTAGAACAGGTATTTTCCCTAATTCTTGGAATATGTTTCCCGTTATATTAAAATTATAATCATTAAAAACTTTTTGATAATAAGGTATATTATTATTGCAGTGGCTTAATATTTCATATAGTTTTCTACCTTGTAGAAGATTTAAGTCTTTTGTTTTATACCATTGTATTTGTTTGTTTTTTTCTAAATCCCTTTTAATTGATAAACCCATTAGTTTATCACTAATTGGGTAAATAATATTCTCTATAATTTTTTGATACATATTTGAATATGTTTTTAATAATACATTTAATGATAATTTTATATTAATAAAGTTAGTAATTCTGTGACTACTAAATACATCTAGTATCAATCGGTATTTATTATTACCATAAGCTCTATGATTGATCAAAAAGATTTATGCAAAATAAGAGTTCGTTGATAATGGTTAAATTATTTTCAAAAATAAAATTAAGTTTAAAAAATTATGAAAATGAAAATGCATTAATTAATTTGTATTTATTAGATAGGTATACAAAAAGAGATGATTTTACTTTAGTAGATGCTGGATGTGGTAATGGATCAAATTTGAGTGCCATAATAGCTAAGTATCCTTATGCTAAATTTGTTGGGATTGATAATTATAAGCCTGATTTAGAAATTGCAAAAAAGACACTTGAAAGCAAAGCTGATTTTTTATTGGGTGATTGTTTAAATATAAAATTAGATTATAAAACGGTAGATATAGTTTTGTCAAATCAGGTTATTGAACATATAAATGATTATGGAAAATACATATCTGAAATAAAAAGGATATTAAAAGATAAAGGATTATTTATAATATCAACTCCAAATTTTTTACACCCTAGGAATGTATTGTTAAAATTATTTTTTCAGAAACCAATAATGCGATGGGAAAATAATAAAAATCTTCCTCCTGATGAATATAGAGGGCATATTAAAGAATTTTTTGAGGATGAATTAATCACCTTGTTAGAAAAAAATAATTTTAAATTATTAGAATCGCGGCCAATATTACCTAAGCCTACTATTAAAGGTAATTTTACATTTGTTATTTATAGATTCTTAGAGTATGTCTTTTTTATTTTAACAAAACCGTTTGTGAGCAAAACCTATAGTAAAAATCATAATATGATTTTTGAAAAAAATTAAATATCTATCTTAGGTTTTTTTATGGAATATTATTTGGTTAAACTATACATTGCACTAAAATATCAATAAGGATAATGCAACCAAAAATTTCAGTTTTAATGCCGGTTTATAATTGTGAAAAATTTCTAAATAGTTCTATAGAAAGTATATTAAATCAAACTTTTGACAATTTTGAATACATAATTATAAATGATGGCTCAACTGATAATTCTTTAAATATTATTAAGTCGTATAAAGATAAAAGAATAAAAATAATAAATAATTCTAAAAATATAGGGATTTCACGTTCTTTGAATAAAGGTATTTATCGTGCAACTGGTGACTACATTGCGAGGCATGATGCTGATGATATTTCTGATTTGGAAAGATTGAGCTTTCAATTAGAATACTTGAACAAAAATGATGTTGACCTTGTTGATACTTCGATTACCTTTATCGATAAGGATGATAACTATCTTTATGGCTACGAAGAAAGGAGTTTCATACCAGAAGAAACCTTAAGTCATTTATTTTTTTATGAAATTAATCATGGTACAATCTTATGTAAGCGATCTTTAATTGAAAAAAATAAAATCCAATATCGCGTTAGGCCTGCTGAGGATTACTGTTTTTTTATGAGATTAGGAAAGAGAGGAATGAAAGCAGGGCGTATTGAAAAGCCTATTGTAAAGGTAAGAGAAAGGGAAGATAGTTTGTGCGGAAGTAATTGGATTAATGTAAAAAATGATATTGATCAAATAAGGATTGAATTTTTAAAGGAAATAGATTTGAAACCATCCGATTATGAGAAAAAAATTCATATTGCATTAGTTGATCAGGATCTATCAATCTTATCAAAATATAAATTTGAGGATGTTTTGCAATGGTCTAATAAAATAGTGTATAATAACTCCTTGCACAAAACATACAGCATTAATTATATGAAAAATCAATTATATATTAGAATAATCAGATTGATTAAACATATTAAAAGAAGAAAGTTTTCTGATTTACTAAGATTAAAAAAATCCGCAGCAAAATATGATATGAATATTTCTTTTAAAGATTTATTTTATCTCTATCGTTATTAGTCAACAAAAATAGAAAATAATTATTGATGAAACTTCCTCCGCAAGTAAAAAAATTCATTTAATTCAGTATTTTTCTATTTTTAAGAATAGGATTAGAAATATTTGAAGAATAATATTGAATGTGATGTAATTGTAATGGGAGGAACCGGTTTTACAGGTAGACTAGTTGTTGAATATTTAATTAAAAACTATGGCGCTAAAAATGATAGATTTTCTTGGGGAATAGCTGGAAGAGATCAAAAAAAAATAGAAAAATTAAAAAAATCCTTTATAGAAATTGACTCTCAAGTAAATAATATTCCTTTTTTTCTTGCAGATAGCTTTCATTCACAATCATTAGATAAAATGACGTCCTCTTGTAAAATAGTTATAAGTACTGTAGGACCATATTTAGAGTATGGGATACCTTTAATACAATCTTGTGTTAAGAATGGCACACATTATTGTGATTTAACTGGAGAAATCCCCTTTATAAGAGAATCAATTGATTTATTTCATGAAAAAGCAAAAAAAAATAAATGTAAAATTATACATAGTTGTGGATTTGACTCAATCCCGTCTGATTTAGGTGTTTTACTACTTCAGAAATATTCTTTAGAAAAATTTAATAAAGTTTGTGATGATGTACATCTTTATGTGAGATCAATAAAAGGTGGGGTGAGTGGTGGAACAATTTCCAGTATGATTAAAACAGTAAAGTATATTGATTCTCATCCAGAAAAAAGAAATATTTTAACAAGTCCATTTTCGTTGAATCCAATGGATAAAATTAAAAATAATGTGCAACAGCCGGTGCTTAAATCTATCCGTTGGGATAGTGCTTTCAAAAAATGGACTTGTCCTTTTTTAATGTCGGGAATAAATACTAGAGTTGTTCAGCGAACAAATGCTATTGCTCAACTTCCCTATGGAGATAATTTCAAATATAATGAGGTATCTTCATTCAATAAAGGGCTGAGGGGTTTTTTTAAAGCATTCACCACACTAATGACTCTTGTTTTGATTCAATTTTCAATAAGATCAAACTTAGTATTGTGGATATTTAAAAAAACATTTTTACCGAAACCGGGGGAAGGGCCATCAAAGCATCAATTGCAGAGCGGATTCTTTAAATTGAAAATAATTGGATCCATAAACGAAATACAAAAAAACAGTGTTACTGTTATTGGCGATAGTGATCCTGGATATTCGGCTACTGCAAAAATGCTAACTGAATCAGCTATAAGTATTTTGTTAAACAAAAACGAGATACCGAAGCAATACGGTGTTTTAACCCCTGCTTCAGGAATTGGGTTGTCTCTTATCGAAAGATTAAAAGGGAAAGGTATAATATTCAAAATTGATTAAATAATAGTTAAAAAATAAGACTCTAAATGGCGAATTTCTTTTTTAAAATTTTTTATCATCTTAGCTATTGATTTTTGGCATATGGTATGTACATTTAGAGCTATCTATATTGTAATAAAATATTATTAAATAAAGATTCAATTAAAATAAAGTAAAAAGAGTTAAATATGAGTAAAACAATGGAAGGAACCGTTAAGTGGTTCAATGATGCAAAAGGTTTTGGATTTTTGACACCAGAAGATGGTGAAAAAGATCTATTTGTACACATGAGTGAAATTCAAATGGATGGTTTCAAAACTTTAAAAGAGGGCCAAAAAGTAGAGTTTGAGCAAGGTGAAACAGATAAAGGACCTTGTGCAAAGAACGTAGTTCCCAAATAGTACCTTAAATTAAATAATTAATAGGGTACTTTATTTGATATTTGGAGTTTTTTTAAAATGTATTATGATGATATAAACGTTACTAAAAGAAAAACAATTACTAATGGCGAAAAATATGATTTTTTCGTCTATAACTTATTGCCTTTAGAAAAAGAGTTTTCTAAAGGCAAATTTGGTAAAGGTGATACTGTAACTAGTTCTAATAAAGAATTTAAGTTATTAGATGATGAAACTGGAGAAATGCTAGATGTTAAAATTAGATGTTCAAAAAAAATAGATGATGCAATGGAAAGTCCAATTCCAGAAGAAGCTAAAAAAGTATTTGAAAAATGTCTAAAAGAATTAATTAATCGAGGTTTAGAAAGACGTTAGGCTTATTTTTAGAGCACCTTAGATTATCGTAATTAGATTAGTTTCATTAATTTATTCAAAAATTATTTTATTGATTTATTAGGAAAAGAGGATAGTTTTTTAAAAAGAATACTCCTTTTATGTTAAAGATATAAATGTTACTTTGAAGAATTAAATATTTATAAGCCAAGTAAACGTTTGTAACGGCACACAAAAAAATCATACGCTAAATTTAGATTGTACATTTTGCATTGTTCCTGAGATTTGCTTAAGCAGTATGAATTAAAAGATGGTTTTAAAAAAATAGAAGAAGCTCAATATAAATTTCAATATATAAGAGATCTTTATGACAAAATATTTCCTTGTGCAAAAGATTACATAAAATTTCTCAGAGAAAGAATTAATATATTTGAGAATGAAGAAAGGAACAAGATTTGTTTTGAAAATTCTGATGGAATAGAACAGAATAGTTCACAAAAAAAAATCAATTTTGAAGAAGGATTTGGAAAACATCAGAATTATTTTTCTGAGAAAGATCAATGGAAAGATCTAAGTTTAAAAGATATTGTTCTGTATAAAGATTTAATAGAACAATGGCTCAAAACAAAGACAAAATTACAGAGAACTATTTGGAACTACTTTGTGTTGGGAGTACCAAAAAATAGTATTGCACCTAGACTAAAAAAAAATCCAAATTTTGTGAAAGGTACCATAAATAATCTTCAAAAGGAATTTTTGTACTTAATTTTAAAAAAATAAACTTTTATTCTTACTTAACCAATTGCGTAGTTATTTTTTAGATCTTTTCTCTTTATTTTAGAATTAGGGCAGATATTTTCAATCTCTTCCCAAAATATGCGACTATGATTTTTAATTTTGGTATGTACTAACTCGTGAAGCATTATATATTCTTGTAAATGATTTGGTAAGTAGTATAGTATATTATTCAAGCAGATTATATTATGTTGTGAACAACTGCCCCATCTGGACTTTAATGTTTTAAATACCAATTTATTAAAATTTAGTTGGTGTATTTCTGATAATAAAAGCATTTTTTGCTTCGTGTCTTTCCAAAATTTTTCTAATTCATTTCTGGAGAGTTCTAGTTTTAGGACATTCTTATCTTCCATCTTTAATTGATTTTTTTGGATCCAACTTTTTTTTGAGTTAATAAATTGAATTGCATCCTTAATGGTATGATGATTAGGTATTACAACAGATACTTGTGAGTTATGATCCACTACTATGCGAATATATTTTGCTTTTTTACTTTGCCTGTATTTTACTTCTCCAACACCTTCCAAAAACTCACTACCTATTGTTAAAATTGTGTTCATATTATATTTTTATAAATTAGTTTTTCCATCGACCTGAAGAATTTCTTTTGTGTATTTATTTTGGACAAATGCAACAATTGCAATATCGGAAATATCATATTTAACTTGAGACCAGGTTGTTTCATAATTATTCTGCGGCCAATTCGCGGGAAAATTCCAAGTATATTTTTTTTCGATTTTTTCATTCCCAATCGATAATAATTCTCCATTAAATCCTTCATTAATCCATCCTAGAAATACATCTTGATGGATAGGCTCTCCATTGTAGCCAGTATATTCTACGTTATCCATCGTAGCTGCTATAAACAAATGCAAGGAGTCGCTCGTAGCCATATTTCTTGAACTGTTAATCGATATTTGAACTTCTATTTTTGTTTCATCAAAGGTGGTTCTATTCAAACTTATCTTTAGGGGTGTTGTATATGACATTAGAGATGATGCCATTCCTGGATAGATTGTGCTTGCTGTTCCGTTTGTAAATGTAGTGGGAACGCCATAAATAGTATACCAAGTCCCTTCTTCGAAACGAACATAACAAAAATCTTCTTCAGCAGTAGCCCCCCTATGAAATTCATACATTGGGTCTCCTCTTCCAGGAGAGTAAGAGTGATAGTTGATTAAAAACCAATTAGAAGTAATAGAGTTGCCAACATAATTTTCATGCTCAGTATCAAAATAACTAAGTAAAAGTGCATCTGCTTCTGGACAATAAGGACAATTAGTGGAGCCAACAAATTCGGTGAGAACATTTTTAGTTGTCGGCGTACTTAATCCATCTCCAGTTACTGTCCACTCATTGTATGAAATTTCAAAGGAAGGTGTATCATCTTCGCATGAAAAAATAAATAGAGCTAGAATAGCTATGATGTGTGAATTAAAATGAATGTCTTTCATCAGAATAAGCCCTTTGAATTATTTATCATTTGTAAATTAACCTATACTCAAAATAACACATACGAAAGGCAGGGATGAATAAATTTTTACCTTTTTTTTTAGTTTTTTTCTTACACGCAAATAATAATCAAATCTTAGACCCCTCTTTTAGTTTTATTTTCGATTCCGATAGTATTACTGTGGGTCAGGATTCAGTTGGTTTATTTGAGGGTTCACTATACAATCTTTCCAATAATGAAATTAATATTGAGGTAGTTCGTTTAGTTGATTTCACTAATGATAATTGGAATTCTTCAATTTGTATAGATTCAACTTGTTATAATCAATCATTAGATACCGTAACTTTATCGATAGCTGCAGGCGATATGACTAAATGTGGAGTCCTAGCGTGGACAAGTGGAGTAGGTATCGACTCTGTACAATTAAAAGTAGTAGATCTATCTAATATAATTAATAATATATCGATAAATATTAATTTCTTAGCTCAGCACGATTTAAGCATTGATCATGAATATCAAAGTATAAATACCATTAAAATTCTTTCATGTTTTCCGAATCCTTTCAATCCGTTTATTTTATTAGAATATAAAATTGGGAAACGTAATCATGTTCGGTTGGATGTTTATAATATTCTTGGCAAAAAAGTGAAATCTTTAGTTGAGGAAGTTCAAGAAGCTGGGAATTATTATGCGAAATGGGATGGTAATAATAGGTTTAATAAACCGTTACCAAGCGGTGCTTATTTTTTAAGGATACAATCAGGTGAGTATCATATGATAAAAAAAATTACATTGATTAAATGATCTTTAATTTATGTTTAAGAGCTTGTTTTTTATGTAAAAAGGATTTTATATAAACTAATGGAATATTTCTTATTGGGTTTTTTATCACCAATTTTACTTAACCTTATACACCTCACCATTGGCGTTTATATTGTGGTAAAGCGAGGAAATATCTATTCACTAGGTTTTTCAGCGATTAGTTTTATCACAAAAACAATTGGACTCTTATTTTTAACATGGATCGGTGTTGGATTTTTAGGCCTTAATTTTAAAATATACATACCTATGCTCACTTTTTTTTGG
>MDTG01194367.1_pt1 | contig 12522 bp, 11 predicted proteins | sample 811421 | NCBI WGS metagenome assembly MDTG01 (sample SAMN05326645, study PRJNA326480) | marine metagenome | isolation source: seawater | place: Pacific Ocean: South East | collected 2011 | reverse complement strand
CCAATAGGTTATTTACTATTGTTTTGGCCCTGTAGTTGGGGTTTGGCATACGCATATTCCTTTAATAAAAATATTGAAACCTTTTTATCTTATCTAATTTTATTTTTTTTAGGTGCAGTTCTTATGCGAAGTGCAGGATGTATTGTAAATGATATAGTTGATAGAAAATTAGATAAAAAAGTAAAGAGAACTAAAAATAGACCTTTAGCAGCTAATTTAATTTCAGTTAAACAAGCTCTTTTATATGTTGTCGGACTTTGCGGCTTGGCTTTTTTAATTTTAATCCAATTTAATTTTTTAACAATTGTTCTGGGATTTGCGTCAATGACTTTTGCTTTTTCTTATCCTTTTATGAAAAGAATAACCTATTGGCCTCAACTTTTTTTAGGTTTAACATTTAATTGGGGAATAGTAATGGCGTGGGCATCTATTACTAATTATCTAGCACTTGATATATTCATTGTTTACCTGGCGGCCATATTTTGGACATTGGGTTATGACACAATTTACGGAGTTCAAGATATTGTAGACGATGAAATAATAGGGGTAAAATCAACATCAATTAAATTTAAATCCATGTTAAAAAAATTTGTTTTATTATGTTATTCAGTAAGTCTAATTATATTTTTTGTTTTTTTTTTACATAAAATGGAAACTTTATATTTCTTAATTCCTTTCACAGCATTAATTATGACGTTGCTTTATCAAGTATTTATTTTTGATAAACGCAGACCTAAAACTTGCCTACTTGCATTTAAAATAAATAATTTTTCAGGGCTTTATTTGTTTTTAACATTCTTAACTTTCTCTTTATAAATGAAATTTGAAGAAATAAAGATAATATTAAAGAGACTTTATAAGGATCATGTAAATAGATACCAAAACAGAATTTTTTTATCATTGTTATTATCTTTAATTGTCTCTCTAAGCACTTCGGCTATTGCCTGGTTACTCGATCCTGCTGTAAAAAAAATATTTATTGAAAATAATCAGACTTATGCTTGGGTTATACCTCTGGCAATTGTAATAGCATTTTCTTCTAAAGGTATTTGCTTATATTTTGCTAGAATATTGCTTATAAAAACTGGTCAGGAAATATCAGGTGAACTTCAAACAAAAGTTGCTAGATATATTTTAAGCACAGACATTGCTACTATTGAAAAAAAACACTCCGGAAAATTTATTTCAAATATTAGTTTTGATGCATCCCAAGTGAATTCTTTATGTAGCACAGGTATACTTAATTCAATGAAGGACTCTATGACTTTAATTGCTTTGATTGGTGTTATGCTTTATCAAAATTGGAAACTCACTTTATTCGCTTTAATAATGATGCCTTTAGCCGCTGGACTAGCTAAGTCTTTAGGCAAAAGAATAGGTAAAGCAGTTTCTGAAGCAGGAGAAATTTCTGGGAAACTAACTGCTCATTTATCAGAAATTTTAAAGGCATCAAAAATGATTAGAATCTACCAAAAAGAAGATGCTGAGTATAAAAAAACAAAAGATATTATTTTTCAAATGGTTAATAAAGGAGCGAAGATTTCTTCAATAATTGTTAGAGCAACTCCTTTAATGGAAATATTGACGGGCTTTATGATTGCTGGATTTATATTCTTTTCTGGATCTTTGATTTCATCTGGAGAGTTACAAGTAAATCAATTTTTTTCTTTTTTAGCTGCTATGATGCTAGCTTACCAACCTATAAGGTCGTTAGCTACAATTAATATGATAGTATTTTCTGGTGCAGCTGGTGCCAAAAGAATCTACAATGTTATTGATCAGCCGATAAAAATTAATAATGACAAAAATCTTCCAGATCTTAAACCTCTAGAAGGTAATATAAAATTTTTCAATGTGAGTTTTAAATATGAAAATTCAAATGACAAAGCAATAAATGATATAAACTTAGATATTAGAGGTGGAAGCATGGCCGCATTTGTTGGTCATAGTGGTGCAGGAAAAAGCACTATTATTAATTTACTACCTAGATTCTATGATCCTCAAAATGGTAAAATTTATATAGATGAACAAAATATTAGGTCTGTAAACTTAAATTCACTTAGAAAAACTATATCACTAGTCAGCCAAGATGTAATTCTCTTTGATAGCTCTGTGAAGGAAAATATTTTATATGCTAATAAAGAAGCTTCTGAGGAAGAGTTTTTAGACTCATGTAAATTTGCTGCTGCAGACGAATTTATACGAGATTTACCTCAAAAACATGAAACTTTAATAGGTGAAAATGGAACTAGGCTTTCTGGAGGTCAAAAGCAAAGGCTTTCAATTGCAAGAGCAATTCTTAAGAAGTCTCCTATTATACTTTTAGATGAAGCAACATCGTCTCTAGATGCAGAGTCAGAGGAAGTAGTACAAAGTGCTATAAAAAATTTAACTAAAAATAAAACTACTCTAGTAATTGCTCATAGATTATCAACGATACATAATGCTGATAAGATATTTGTAGTTAAAAAAGGTGTTTTGATAGACTCTGGAACTCATGAAGAACTAATCAAAAAATGTGATTATTATAAGTTGTTATATGAAAAACAATTAAAATAAAAATTTATGCTTTTCATTTATAGATTTTTAACTTTTTTTTTATTTCCAGTTTTCATTGCAATAACTTATTTTAGAAGGTTTACAAATAAAGAAGATAAATTCAGATTTAAAGAAAAAATATCTATCAGTGAGAGCTACTTTCCAAAAAATAAAAAAGTTTATTGGATACATGCCGCTAGTATAGGAGAAACTAATAGTGCTTTACCGTTAATTAAAGAATTGATTAAAAAAGATGAAAAAATATTTATTTTACTAACTTCTACTACTTTAAGTTCTAGTCAACTTATTGAAAAAAAAAAATTAAGTCAAAGCAATTTCCAGCACCGTTTTTTTCCATTGGATATTCAGATCTTAGTAGAAAAATTTTTAGATCATTGGAAACCAGAATTAGTAATATTTATTGACTCTGAAGTTTGGCCAAACTATCTAATGGAAATATCAAAAAGAAAAATACCTCTCATTTTACTCAATGGAAGAATTACAATGAAAACGTTCAAGCGTTGGAAAATATTTCCAAATTTATCAAAGAAATTATTTAACTTATATGATTTGTGTTTATCCTCTAGTATAGAGTCAGAAAAGAATTTAAAATCTCTAGGTGCCAAAAATGTAAAGTTCATAGGTAACTTAAAATTTTGCTCAAAAGTGAATAATGAAAAAACTGATAATAATTTAAAATCCTTTTTTAATGATTTTTACATTTGGTGTGCAGCTAGCACCCACCCTGGGGAAGAAGAGATAATTTTAAAAACACATACTATATTAAAAAAAAAGGGCATGAATATAATTACAATTATTATCCCTCGTCATATTATAAGATCAAAAGAAATTTATGAATATTGTAATAAGTATAAATTAAAATGTCAGATTATTGATAATTATAATGATATATCAAAAAATTCAGAAATATTAATAATTAATTCCATAGGAGAAATGACTAAATATTTTTATAATTGTAAAAGTATCTTTATGGGAAAATCATTTTTAAAAAAACTTATTAAAGTTGGTGGTCAAAATCCTATTGAACCTGCTAAATGTGGATGTAAAATCTATCATGGTCCATACGTTTCAAACTTTAAAGAAATATATAAACTTTTAAATGAGAAAGAAATTGCTCATGAAATAATTGATGAGATTGAATTGTCTAAGAATTTATTCAAAGATTTTAACAATAATAACAATTTAAATAAAAAAAATGTTGAAGAACTTAATTATTACGGAGACAAAATATTAGCTTTAACTAAGGAAGAAATTTTAAAATTAAAAAATGAAATTTAAAAAACCAAATTTTTGGAAAGATATAAATCTTATCTCAATTTTATTATTACCGTTCTCTTTAGTCACTGTATTGTTTAATAGTTTTAAATCATTTTTAATAACAGGAAGTAAATTCAATATCCCAATAATTTGTGTAGGAAATATCTATATTGGAGGGACTGGCAAAACTCCTCTAAGCGTTAATATTTACAATATGCTTAAAAAGAAAAGGTATAAACCAGCAATTGTGAGAAAATATTATTCCTCTCACTTTGATGAAATTTATCTTACCAGAAATAAGGTAAAACAGTTTTTTTCAGACAAAAAAAGAAAGTTATCAATTTCAAAAGCTATAAAAAAAAAAAATAATGTTATTGTAATGGATGATGGTTTCCAAGATCTTTCTATTAAAAAAAATTTCAATATAATTTGTTTTAATAGTCTAGACTTAGTAGGTAACGGGTTACTACTTCCGGCAGGACCTCTTAGAAATAAATTAAAAAAAATTAAAAATTGTCAAATGGTTGTTATAAATGGAAAAAGAAACATTGGATTTGAAAAAAAATTGAAATTAATTTCAAATAATATTAAAATTTATCAATCAATATACGAATTAAAAAAAATTAAAAAATATAAAAGAAAAAAATTGTTAGCATTTGCAGGTATTGGAAGTCCAGAAAACTTTTTCAATTTATTGAAAAGTTATAAATTAAATGTAAAAGATAAAATTTCTTTTCCAGATCATTATAATTATACTAAGAATGAAATAAAAAGGATAATTTTACGAGCTAAGAAAAAAAATTTAAAACCAGTCACAACCGAAAAGGATTATTTTAGAATAAAAAAATTCGGTATTAAAAGTATTGATTATGTTCCAGTTAATTTAAAAATTAATAAATACAAAAGTTTTAAACAAGAAATATTAAAAAATTTATGATAAAAAAATTTTTTTATTTTTTTCAATCATTACTAATTTATTTCTTTTTCTTTATTTCAAAAATTATTGGCTTAAGGTTAAGCAGAATACTGTTTTCATTTATTTTTATAAAGTTTGGAAATTTATTTAAATCTAAAAAAGTTATCTTTAAAAATTTAGAAAAAATTAAACCTAATGCGAGTATTATTGAAAAAGAATTTATAATAAATCAAATGTGGTCCAACTACGGAAAAACATTTATAGAATATGTCCATCTTAACTCATTTAATAAAAAATCCAATCATATCAAAATAAAAAATAAAAAAGTTATAGAAGAAATACTAAAAAAAAATAAACCAGTAATTTTTATATCTGGGCATTTTGCTAACTTTGAATTAATGTCCATGGAACTTACAAAAGCTAAAATTAAACTTGCAACAATTTATAGACCTCTTAACAATATATTTTTGAATCCTTTTATGGAATATCTTAGAAAAAATTTTGTGTGTAAAAATCAAATTAAAAAAGGTTTAAATGGAGTTAAGGAAGCTCTTGGATATATGAAAAAAGGTTACAGTATTGCTTTAATGGTTGACCAAAGAGTCAGTGAAGGGTCAAAAGTTAACTTTTTTAATAGTAACGCTTATACGACAACTTTGCCCGCACAATTATCCTCTCGTTTTAATTGTGATATAGTACCCATTTATATTTCAAGAAATCTTGAAGATAGATTTGATATGGAAATATTGGACCCACTAAAAATTTCAGAAATCTCAAAAGAAAATAAAGAATTTATGACAAAAAAAATTAATGAGACTATTGAAAAACTTATATTAAGGGATCCTAGTCAGTGGATTTTAACTCATAATAGATGGAAATAACTTTAATAGCTTAATCATTCAATTTTTCAAATCTTTGCTTCACTTCTATTGGAGAAAAATATGCTTCTTGAAGTTCTACGTTCCAGTAATTCAAGCTATCAAGTGGAATTTTTTTTTTTGAAACAGCACACTCCACGTAGTCACCACTTTCGATAACTTCAAAAGTGTTAGCTAAATATTTTAACTTTGCTTTTATTTTGCTCATAATTTAAGTAATATATAACAAATCTTTTAATATGAATATTGCTTTAATTGGTAGCGGCGGTCGTGAAGATGCATTAAGTAGAAAGTTAAAAGAGTCAAAAAAAAATAGATCATATCTTTTGTATACCTGGTAACGCTGGAACAGCAAAAATAGCAACTAATTTGAACATTGATTTTCTTAACTTCAAATTATTACTCAAAACTCTAAGATATTATAAGATTGAATTAGTAATTGTTGGTCCTGAAGAGCCTTTAGTAAAAGGTATAGTAAATTTTCTTGAAAAAAATAAAATTAAAGTTTTTGGCCCCAATAGATTTGCCTCTCAACTTGAAGGTTCAAAGGCGTTTATGAAATTAATATGCAAAAAATATAACATACCTACTGCTAATTTTAAAATTTGTAAAAATAAAGAAGATTTTAAACATTCAATTAATAAATTTAATTTACCTATAGTTGTTAAAGCAGATGGTTTAGCGGCTGGTAAAGGTGTTACAATATGTAAAACAAAAAAAAATGCTTTCGAAATCTCTAAACAAATATTTAAAGGTAAGTTTAAAAGTTCAAATAAAGTGGTATTAGAGGAATTTTTAGAGGGAGAGGAAGCAAGCTACTTCTTAATTGTAGATAAGAATAGTTTTATTCATTTTGGGACTGCTCAAGATCACAAAAAAGTTTACGAAAAAGAAAAGGGACCTAATACAGGAGGTATGGGTGCATATTCTCCTGCACCAATTATAAATAATGAATTAAAAAAAAAAATTATAGATAGAATTGTAAAACCAACTTTAAAAGCTTTAAAAGATCATAAACAATTTTACAGAGGCTTTCTCTATGTGGGATTAATGATCAAAAATAAAGATCCATATTTAATTGAGTACAACGTCAGAATGGGAGATCCTGAGTGTCAAGTTATTATACCGAGACTCAAAACCGATTTACTTAAAATAATTAATTTTTCTTTAAAAAATAAATTAGATAAATTAAAACTTTCATGGGAAAATAATAAGTGTATGACAATTGTTTTATGTTCTAAAGGTTACCCTGGGAACTACAAAAATGGAAGTATTATTAAAATAAAAGGCATCAGGGATAAAAAAAATTTGTTTATTTATCATGCAGGAACAAAAGAAATTAATGGAAATATTTTTTCAGCTGGAGGGAGAGTTTTAAATATTGTAAGTAAGGGAAAAAACTTCACTCAAATCAGAAAAGAAATTATTAAATTAATTAAAAAAATTAATTGGAAAGATGGTTTTTATAGAAAAGACATTGGTTGGAGAGTAATACAATAATTATGAGAGTAATAAGTGGTAAGTTTAAAGGAAAAAAAATATCTTTTACTAATTCATCAACTACACGACCGCTCAGAGACTACGTTAAAGAAAATATTTTTAATATTCTTACTCACGGGAAAAATATAAAATTTAATTTGGATAATTGTAATATTTTAGATTTATATTCAGGAGTTGGTTCGTTTGGGATTGAGTGTTTATCTAGAAATGCAGGCAAAGTTATTTTTATTGAAAAAGATCCTTTAGCATATTCAATCCTTAAGAAAAATATTAATGAGTTAAAAGTCACAAATAGGGCACAACTCATATCTGAAGATATTAAATATTATATAGAAAAACTAAATATTGAGGAGAAATTTGATTTATTTTTTTTAGATCCTCCTTTTAAAAATATTTCATATTTAAAAATTATTTATCTTATTAAAGAAAAAAAAATATTTAGTAAAAATCATAAAGTAATTATTCATCGAGAAAAAAAATATGAAGTAGAGTTGGAAAAAATATTAAAAATAGATCTGGTAAAAGATTATGGCAGATCAAGAATTATTTTTGGTTCTTTTTAAATAAATTATTTTTAGTCAATATTTTTAATTGTTCTACAGCAGGTTGATTAAAAGGGTTAATTTTTAAATTTTCAGCAATTAATACTGTTTCTAAAATAAAATAAGAAAATAACTCACCAATAGTTTCTTCATCTCTTTTTTTTATTTCAATTGATAAAAAAGGTATTTTTTTTTCTTTAAATAATGAAATCATTGCATTTTTTTGATTTTCTATTACATCGTACATATCATTATTGTTTAGCGACTCAATAAACAAACCTTTTCTTTTTTTTGTTTTTTTTCTCTCCTTTAACGAAAAAACATAAAAAAAATTGTCTTTAGGTCCGTCTAGATAAAGCTGAAGTAAGCTATGATGATCACGTGGTCCCACAGAAATAAAAGGTACTATTCCCTTTCCTCTCTTACCTAGGCTCTCGGCAATTAATTGTTGGCACCATAACAAAAAATATTCTAACCCCTGACAATAGTTTAACAAAATTAACGAATTAATTTTTTTTGAATTATATACTTTTGATAAATTAATTAAATTTTTTACTAATGAAGACTTTTTTTTATTTAAGAAATTTAAAATATTTTTTTTCAGTTTAAATATATTTGTGCCCATTAGATAACAGGGAACCAATGCTGTTTCTGAAAAAATAGAATATCTACCTCCAATATAGTTCCTGTGAAAAATAATTTTTATCTTAAATTTCATTGCAAAAGAAATTAGGTGACTTTTTTTATTTTCTGTAATAACTAAGGAGTTTTTTTTATTAAAAATAGCTTTATCTTTTAAAGAATTAATTATAGATAAAACCTCAATAGTATTTCCTGATTTAGAAATTATAACAAATAGCGAATCTTTTAAATTTTTTTTTTTGTTTAATTTATTTAATTGATCAACATCAAGGTTATTTATAAAAATAAATTCTTTTTTTGAATTTTTTTTTAAAAAATAACTAATTGCTTGAGCTCCTAAAATTGATCCACCCAAACCAATTATAATAATTCTTTTAAATTTTTTAAAATTTTTTAATTCTGCTAAATTGAAGTTTAATTTGAAGTCTTTTGAAAATGAATAAAATACATTTTTTTTTGTATTGACGTTTTCTTTTATCTTTTTGATTAAATTATTATATAATTTACTATTAGGATTATTTGAAACTTTATATTTGTCAGTTGGAATGTAATTTTCGAATAAAATATTATGTTTAATTGACATTAATTTTTTCTAATTTCTTCTAAAAAAATATTTTCAAGTTCTGATTTTTTTTCAGGATTCTCGCCCTTGCCATCATTTTTTAAAATATTGCTGCTATCTTTTTTAACTTCATTGCTAGATTTTGGTTTGGGTAACTCTCCCATTTTAGGTGGAAGCGATAAAGGTCCTCTCTTTTCGATTAAAAATTCATCTGTTGTTCGTGTTTTTTCATTTCTTAAAGCTTTGCCAGCCTCTCCCATAGAGCCGCATGATGTTAAAAGAAAGAATAAAACTATAAATTTAATTCTCATTTTTTTTATTTTTATACATTAACTCATTTAATATCATGAATATAATACCTAATGATATAAAAATATCTGCAATATTAAAAGTGAACCAATGAAATTCTTTAAAATGAAAATCTATAAAATCTGGCACTGCTTTAAAAATAATCCTATCGTATAAGTTTCCGATCGCACCTCCAATAATAAATGAATAAAATATTTTCTCATTTCTTTCAGATTTAAACATAAAAAATAATAAAACTAATATTATGGCAAAAATAAAAATTGATAACATATTATAATAAATTCCATCATTTAGGCTCAAAAAACCAAATCCGATACCCGTATTAAAGACTAAATTTAAATTAAAATATTCATTTATGAATAAATAATTTTTATCTTCTAAGATATTCAAAACTCCAACTTTTGTGAACCTATCAACTAAGAATAAAAATAATATTAGCATAAAAAATAAATAATTTTGCTTGATTAGTTTCATTAAGATTCTTTGTATTAAGTTTTTATTTTATAAAAATTCCGCACACCTGGCACATTTTGATTCTACTATTTTCCAACATCTAGGACATTTTTCTCCACTCATTTTTTTTACCTTGATAATTGTTTCCTTCTTATTATCAGAATTTTTTAAAAGTTTTGCTTTAGAGGTTATAAAATATTCTGTTAGGTCTAATTTTTCCAAAAGCTTATGATTTTCATCGCTTGTATGTATTTCAATTTCGGCCTCTAAACTAGAACCTATCTCTTTAATTGATCTTTTTTCTTCTATGGCAATGTTTGCTTCTTGTTTGATTTTATATAGATTTTTCCATTTATCTGCTAAAACATTGTCTTGAAATTCAGGTTTTAGTTTTGCAAATCTTGTTTCATGAATACTTGTTTGTGATTTTTCTATCAAATTATAAATTTCTTCAGTGGTGAAAACTAATATTGGCGCAAACCATTTTAATAAGCAATCTAATAGTATATTTAAAACTATTATACAATTTTTTCTTTTTTGCGATTTAATGCTGTCGCAGTAAAGTACATCTTTTCTGATATCAAAATAAAAAGATGATAAATCCAATGTACAAAAATTTAAAAGCTCTTTGTACAATTTATGAAAATTATAATTTTTTAAGTTTGCTTTATAATTTAAGTCTAAAACAAAAACTTTGTGTAAAATATACCTTTCAAGCTCTGGCAGTTTTTTAATATCTAAATTTTCAAGATCTACTTTTTGAAAGTTATCCTGAATATTTCCTAAAATAAACCTAAAAGTATTTCTTATTTTTCTATATGACTCTGCATGTTGATTTAATATAGTTTTATCAATTCTTAGATCCTCTGCATAATCTGATGCTGTTACCCAAACTCTTAAAATGTCAGCTCCAAAATTTTTTAATATTTCCTCAGGCGATACAACATTTCCTGCCGATTTAGACATTTTCATACCTTTTCCATCGACAACAAATCCATGCGATAGAATACTTTTAAAAGGTGCTTTTCCTCTTGTCCCACATGACTCCAGCAAAGAGGAATGGAACCAACCTCGATGTTGATCGGAACCCTCTAGATACATGTCTGCAGGCCATTTTAAATCTTCTCTGGACTCAAGAACAAAACTGTGTGTGGATCCACTATCAAACCAAACCTCAACAATATCTTTTAATTGATCAAAATCATCTGACTTATAGTCTTTTCCTAAAAATCTTTGTGGCTCGTCGGTAAACCAACAGTCAGAGCCTTCCTTTTCATAAATTTTAGCGATTGTATCAATTACTTTTTTATCTCGAAGAGGTTCTTTAGTCCTTTTATTTATAAATATTGGCAAAGGCACTCCCCAGACTCTTTGTCTGGAAACACACCAATCAGGCCTACCTTCAATCATAGATAGTAGTCTTTCTTTTCCCTTGCTTGGATAAAAAATTGTCTCATTAATCGATTGTATAGCTTTTTTTCTTAAAGACTGTTTTTCCATAGAAATAAACCACTGAGGTGTAGCTCTATAAATTAGTGGAGCCTTAGATCTCCATGAATGAGGATAGCTATGTTTTAGTTTATCAGATGAAAGTAACATTTGTTCATCTTTCAATTTTTTTATCACTTCATCATCTGCTTTGAAGACATGCAGATTATCAAAAAAAGGTATTTCTTTAGTATAACGTCCGCTATCATCAACAGTATATTTTGAAGGTATGTTATTTTGTAAACATAAATTAAAGTCATCGGGACCATGACTTGGGGCACAATGAACGATACCGGTGCCTTGTTCTAAATTAACAAAACTGGCGTTTAACAAAGGAACTTCATAATCAAAACCCAGGTTTTGAAGCGGATGACTACAAATAGTATTTTTTAACTCGTTGCCTTTAAAAGTTTTTAATTTTTTAAATTTTTGAATTTTACAAGATGAGACAAAATTATTAACTAATTCTGTAGCTACAACAATTTTTGTATCATTAAAAAAATCAGTTTTATCGATCTCGATCAGTGAATAATCTAGATTTTTATTGTACGCTAAAGCTTTGTTAGCAGGAATTGTCCATGGAGTTGTAGTCCATATAATTATATTTGAATTTTTTAAAAAATCCTTATCAGTGCTTTTTACTTTAAAAGCAGTATAAATTGTACTTGATAAATGATCTTGGTATTCTACTTCAGCATCAGCTAAAGCAGTTTTTTCAACAGTTGACCAAAGCACAGGTTTAAATCCTTGGTATAAACTTTTATCTAAAAGAAACTTCCCTAATTCTCGAACAATTTGAGCTTCGGCCTTAAAACTCATAGTAGAATAATAGTTTTTAAAATCTCCAGTAACTCCTAATCGTTTAAATTCCTTAATGTGAATTTCAATCCATTTACTGGCAAAGTCCCTACATTCTTTTCGAAAATCTCTTATTGGAACATCATCTTTATTTTTCTTCTTTTTTTTGTATTGTTCCTCAATTTTCCACTCGATTGGCAGACCATGGCAATCCCATCCAGGTACATATATAGAGTCTTTACCATCCATTTGATGAAAACGCGTAATCATGTCTTTTAGTATTTTATTGAGTGCTGTCCCCATATGAATATGTCCGTTAGCATAGGGCGGTCCATCGTGAAGTACAAATTTTTCCTTTCCTTTAGCTTTTTTTCTAAGTTTTTCATAAAGATCATTTTTTTCCCACTGATTAATGATTTCAGGTTCTTTTTTTGGAAGATTAGCCTTCATTGAAAAGGCTGTTTTAGGAAGTTGTAAGCTTTCTTTAGACATTTTTTTTAGCCAGTTTTATATCTTTTTTAATTTGATTTTTTAACTCTAATATATTCTTAAATTTTTTTTCAGGTCTTATAAATTTATTAAATATCACATTAATATTTTTATTATATAGGTTTTTTT
>MDTG01417815.1_pt1 | contig 12523 bp, 10 predicted proteins | sample 811421 | NCBI WGS metagenome assembly MDTG01 (sample SAMN05326645, study PRJNA326480) | marine metagenome | isolation source: seawater | place: Pacific Ocean: South East | collected 2011 | reverse complement strand
GGGCGCAAGGCCGGTACGACGGATTGAGGGCGAAGACGTCTATCCCTCGTAAAATGATGATGAGTACTTATACATAATTCTTACAACAAGAATCACACCGCTTATATCCCGTAAACACAACCACATCACCGTCATCCCGAAAAATGCGCAGCATTTATCCGGGAACTTAAATAAGCCCCTGATCAATCCCGATTAAATATTTAAGAAAACCCGGAAAAATCGCGATACTCGTTATTAATATCACTGCTACAACAGCGCTCGATTAGTTAAAGTGTTATATTACTGGGGTATATCTGCATGTGGGTTCAGTAGTTTTGATTCAGAAACACTTTAAAACAAAAGGCTTTGTTCAAGGCAATATTGTTGTAAATGCTAAAGGGCATGATGTCGATTTGTCTGCATTACCTCCATTTTTACGTACATTGCTGGTAACAGATGGAACAGTGACCAAGTCAATTGAAGCTTATTATTGGGAACCCGTTCTGGTAGAAAGCCAGCTTCAACAACTCGTTGATAAGCCTGCTCGTCAAACTTGCTTAAAGAAAAGCCCTGGTAGCCAGTATCTTCATAGAAAAGTGACACTATCAGGACAGCAGAGTAGACGTACCTACGCGTCTGCGGATTCTTATATACACCTTAACGTGTTACCCGAAACAACTGCTCAGCGATTGGTAGAAAACAAGATCGGCATTGGTGAATTATTAAGAGATGAAGGTGTAGAATCTTACCGGGAAATACTCGATTTGGGTGTCGAAACAGCTGATGAAACCTTTTGGGATACAGCGAAAGAAGTCGCATACAGAACTTATGTGATTCACATAGAGGATAAGCCCGCGATAGAGATCACCGAATGGTTTCCTGTCGATCTCTATCGGGATGCTGAGTCTAGCTAAAATAACGCTCTTCTACTTGCCCACAAAGAATATGACCAAGCAGTATATGGCATTCCTGAATTCGCGCCGTATTGTTTGAAGGTATTTGAATGGTAGCGCAGAGGCTTCCCATTTTGCCTGCCCCTTTTCCAGTCCAACCCCAGGTTTTGATGCCTTTCTCGTTAGCAACTTTTACTGCCTCTACAACGTTTTTACTGTTTCCACTTGTGGAAATGGCAATAAACACGTCTTTATCAGTCGCAATACTGTCTAGTTCTCGAGAGAATATGTATTCAAAGCCATAATCGTTACCAATGGCGCTGAGTGTTGAACTGTTAGTACCCAGTGCTAAAGAGGGCAATGAACGTCGCTCTTTTTCGAATCGTGCAGTAAATTCCGCTGACAAGTGTTGCGCATCTGCAAAGCTGCCGCCGTTTCCACAAAAAATGACTTTCCCGCCTTGCTTCAATGAAGCCAGACAGGCATCGATCAGGGCATTGAATTCATTCAGAAGCACTTCGTCATCTAGCAATGCTTTTTTGGCCGAAATAGAGTCGTTAATTTTAGATTTAATAATGTCTAACATGGGCAACGTTGGTATATAGTTTTTTATTCATTATATATGTTTAGCGGCATTGGTGCGAATTCATGGCGAAATGTCATTTTCCGAAAATAACGGGAAGTGCGATATACTCTAGCGATAACTTATATAGCGGTGTATGTACCTAGTGAAAGCATTTTTCCTGGATCGCGACGGTGTAATAAACATCGATCACGGTTACCTTTCAAAGCCTGAGCAGTTCGATTTCAACCCGGGTGTCTTCGATGCCTGTAAGGTTATAAAGGACGCTGGTTACGCTATTATTATAGTGACCAACCAGTCAGGTATTGCTAGGGGTTACTTTACTGAGCAGGCATTCCTCCAATTGAATAATTGGATGCTTGAACAGTTTGCTCAAAAGGGTATTAACATAGACAAGGTTTATTACTGCCCGCATCACGCAAAGAAAGGTCAGGGGCATTATCTACTTGACTGTGATTGTCGGAAGCCTAAGCCAGGAATGCTGTTAAAAGCAAAAGAGGCTTTTGATATTGATATGGCAAACTCGGTAATAGTCGGTGATAAAGTGTCCGATATGGAAGCCGGTAAAAGTGCTGGTGTGCGAACAGGCTACCTAATCAGTTCAGACTATCATGAGGTGCAACAACTTGAAGGTGTTACGGTAACAGACTCATTGCTCTCTGCTGTACGACATGTCATAGGAAAGTAAAAAGGCACGTATGCACGTGCCTCTTTTTTTTGTTACTTAGAAGCTGAAACTTACACCAGCAGATAGTGAGCCGGTACCATCAAAAGATTCGTAACGCACTTCCAACGCCGTGCTATCGCTTACCTGATATCCTGCACCTGCACCATAACCGAATTCCCAATCACCATCAGAGTCTGATTCAGAGAATGCTGGAATGGTAATTTTGAATTTAGCATATCCGTAGGAAGGGTTAGCAAATACGTAAAATTGCTCTGTTACTTCATATTGGGCTCTTACCGAAAAGGCAGAGAATAAATCGAGTTCCACCTCGACAGGTGTCGCGAATACCACCATTTCGTCGTCGGTAACGCCTACACCCAGGCGAAATTCCGGCACCAGAGTAAATTTGTCTGAGATTGCATAGTCGTAGCTGGCATGGCCTACTATACCGCCTAACGACATATCCATTCCGTCATCGCTGTCAGACAGGTTGATGTAAGACAGACCGGCATTCCAATCTGCATTGGCGGTGGTTGATGCAACCGCAAGCAGGCAAGCTAAAAGTGTTTTTTTCATTGGGTATCCTTTCTCTTTTATAATACGTGAAACAGTTCATTAAAGCGTATTTATGAACTGATAAGTCTATGTTTTATATTAAAAATACCTGGCTGGCAAAGTGATTCGCTGACTTGATTTGTAAGTAAATATTACTTGCTTATTTTACCTGCAATTTGTTACGTGGAGTATGCTTAATAGAGCTGATCTATGTGCGTAGATAAAGTTTTAAAATTAAAAACCAGATGTCAGGTGCGAGAGAGTATAAATACGCAAAGTAGTGATTTCAACGTGTAAAAAAGGGGGCCATTAAGACCCCCTGATAAACAATCTATCGATGATTAAACGCGTTCGAAAATGGTCGCAATACCCTGACCTAACCCGATACACATTGTAGCCAGACCAACAGATTTGTCATTCGCTTCCATTAGGTTAAGCAGCGTGGTGCTGATGCGTGAACCTGAACAACCCAGCGGGTGACCAAGTGCAATGGCACCACCATTCAGGTTAACTTTCTCGTCGTATTGTTCCAACCAGCCAAGTTGCTTAATACAACTAAGTGCCTGTGCAGCGAACGCTTCGTTGAATTCAGCAAGTTCAATATCGTCCATTGTCATACCGGCACGCTTTAACGCTTTCTGCGTCGCAGGTACTGGCCCGAAGCCCATGATCGCGGCGTCACAACCTGCAACACCCATCGACTTAATACGAGCTCGTGGTGTCAGGCCCAGTGCTTTCGCACGTTCTGCTGACATCAGTAACATAGCCGATGCACCGTCAGAGATAGCTGATGATGTACCTGCGGTAACAGTCCCGTTTACCGGGTCAAATACCGGACGCAGGCCTGCCAGGGTCTCAACAGTTGTTTCCGGGCGAATCACTTCATCGTGGTCGATGAGTTTTAATACACCGTCAGCATCGTGACCTTCAGTGGCAACTATCTCATTGGCCCAGCGGCCTTCCAGGTGTGCCTGATGCGCACGTTGATGTGAACGTGCACCAAACGCGTCCTGCATCTCACGGGTAATACCATTCTGACGGCCCAGCAGCTCTGCCGTCATACCCATGTTACCAGAGGCTTTAGCCGTGTACTTCGCAAGACCCGGATGGAAATCCACGTTGAATGTCATAGGTACGTGACCCATGTGCTCAACACCACCAATCATGTACACATCGCCTTGACCCGTCATAATGCCTTTAGTGGCATCATGCAGCGCCTGCATCGACGAGCCGCATAAACGGTTAACCGTTACGGCCGCGGTGCTACGTGGGATATCTGTGAGTAACTGTGCGTTACGTGCAACGTTGAAACCCTGTTCTTTCGTTTGCTGTACACAACCCCAAATGATGTCTTCGATCTCACTAGGATCAACACCCGGGTTTCTAACCAGCAAGGCATTCATCAGATGCGCCGATAATGTCTCAGCGCGAACGTTACGAAATACGCCACCTTTTGAGCGACCCATCGGGGTACGAATACAGTCGATAACTACAACTTCTTTCATGTTCTATTCTCCTAAGGTGATTAAGCGAAGTAAGATTTACCGTCAGCGGCCATTTGACGCACGCCGTCTGTAATTTGGTAAATCGGCCCAAGGTGAGCGTACTTGTCTGCAAGTTCAACGAAGTTCGCTAATCCCATAGTTTCAATATAACGGAAAATACCACCGCGGAATGGTGGGAAGCCCAGGCCATACAGTAAGGCCATGTCCGCTTCAGCAGCACTCGCTACAATGCCTTCTTCCAAACAACGAATCGCTTCGTTTGCCATTGGAATCATAAGACGAGCAATGATCTCTTCACTGCTGAAGTCCTGTTTTGCAGCGGCGTTTGGCGTAATAAGCTCGTAAGCTTCTGCGGCTGCTTCTTTAGATGGACGGCCGCGCTTGTCGGTGCCAAAGTTGTAGAAGCCTTTGCCGTTTTTCTGACCCAACCGCTGTGCATTGAACAAGACTGTAACCGGGTCGTTGTCGATTTTCTGCATGCGCTCCGGAATGCCATCAGCCATAACTGACGCTGCGTGGTCAGCTGTATCCATACCTACTACATCAAGCAGGTACGCCGGACCCATTGGCCAACCAAATTGTTTTTCCATGACTTTGTCTACCGCTACAAAGTCAGCGCCGTCAAGCAACAACTTCGAGAAGCCCGCAAAGTAGGGGAACAGTACACGGTTAACCAGGAATCCCGGACAATCGTTTACCACAATAGGGGTTTTCCCCATTTGCAGCGTTGCGGCAACAACGGCTGCGATGGTGTCATCTGAGGTTTTTTCGCCACGAATGATCTCTACCAGTGGCATACGGTGTACTGGGTTGAAGAAGTGCATCCCACAGAAGCGCTCTGGCTTTTTGAGGCTTTCTGCCAATTGGTTAATCGAGATAGTTGAGGTGTTCGAACAGATGATTGCATCGTCGCTAACATGTTGTTCGGTCTCAGCCAGAACAATGCCTTTCACTTTTGGATTCTCAACAACGGCTTCAATGACCAGGTCAGCATCTTTAATGGCGCTGTATTCAAGCGTTGGCGTGATGGCATTGAGTGTCTTCGCCATGACGTCTGGCGTAACTTTGCCGCGCTGCATGCCTTTGCCCAGGATCTTGGCAGCTTCAGATAAGCCCAAATCCAGTGCGGGTTGAGCGATGTCTTTCATTACAACCGGCGTGCCTTTTACCGCGCTTTGATAGGCAATACCGCCGCCCATGATACCTGCGCCTAATACTGCGTTTTGTTTAATCGCTTTGGTAGAAGACTTAGCCAGCTTCTTACCTTTGCCTTTCACAAGCTGGTCAGCAAGGAAGATACCGATTTGCGCTTTCGCTGCATCGGTTTTCGCCAGCTTCACAAAACCCTGATTTTCTAGCGCTAACGCTCCAGCGCGATCCAGCACAGAAGCATTCTTAACGGTTTCTACCATCATGTGAGGAGCGGGGTAGTGTTTACCCGCTTTAGCAGCAACGAATGCCTGCGCAGTAGAGAAGCTCATCATGGCTTCGTTTTTATTCAGTTTTAACGGAGAGGTCTTCGCTTTGCGACGTGCCTGCCAGTCAATTTTACCTTCGGCTGCGTCAGCAACCATGCTTAATGCTGCTTCAACCAGTTTTTCTGGCGCGACAACCGCATCAACGGCACCTTCGTTGAGTGCTTGCTGGCCTTTACGATCTTTACCGGTTGTCATCCATTCCAGCGCGTTATCTGAACCAATCACACGTGGAAGGCGAACGGTACCACCAAAACCAGGCATCAGGCCCAGTTTTACTTCAGGTAAACCAATAGCGGCAGTGGTATCTGCAACACGCAAATCACAAGCCAGTGCCATTTCACAACCTCCGCCCAGTGCGAATCCGTTGATGGCAGCAATAGTGGGTACAGGCAGATCTTCAAAGCGATCGAAGACTTGTGATGTTTTGCTTACCCATTCCAGCACTTCTTCTTCTGGCTGGGCGAACATACCGGTGAATTCAGTGATATCAGCACCCACGATAAAGGCAGGTTTACCACTACGAACGATGACACCCTTAACATCGCTGTTTCCTGCAATAGCCTGGGTGGCTTCATCAAGTTCATTAATTGTTTGACGGTCAAATTTATTGACTGAACCGGCCGCATCAAATACGAGTTCAGCAAAACCGTTATCTAACAGTGATACCGTTAGATTTTGGCCTTCATAGATCATTATTGTCTCCTTTCCGCGTAACGCATGAAATAAAATTGTAGGGAGGCGCGTACTAGTTATAGACCCTGATTCTTTCCAAAGCAGAGAAAAATTTCAACTAAAATTCAAACAAGCGTTTCAATTTATCGATAGATATGGTGTCAAGTGCCCAAGTTTCAAGCTGTTAGGCTGACATTTAATTTATTTATAGATATGTATAGCACTATCAATTCAGAAAGATATATCCAGACTAACATCGCACTCTCGGCTTACTTGTCTACAATTTTAGTAGTGTTGGCATTTTTGCCTTTGTGATAGTGCGTAACACGGTATGATGGAATAATGAAGGAAGTGACATCCAATATATGTATTGAAGGTTGCGGTCAGGTGACGAAGGAAGCGTTGTGCGTATGAAAAGTTGGCGCTATTGCGTGTTATTTTGCATTTTTGCGATAACCGCCCAGGCCGGGAGCATGCCGGATGAGCGGTTAGCTGCGCAGCGTGAGCAATTTTTGTCGCTTGAAAAGGATAATCAAATTTGGCGTCAACGGGATACCAAGCGTATCGAAGATGCGCTAAAACCCCTCAAAGATTATCCTCTACTGCCGTATCTCAGGCTGCAGGCGCTGAGTGAGCGTCTGAAAAGCTTACCGGTATCTGAGGTAGACAGTTTCTTAACCCGGTATGCGGGTACGCCTCTGGAAACGACATTGCGCAAACGTTGGTTGTCAGAGTTGGCTAACCAATCGCTGGCGGAGCCCTATATTGAGGCCTATCAACCCCATCTGGGCACTAGTTACACCTGTGACTACCTGAATTTCCAACTGTCTGTGACAGACAATCCGGCTTTTTGGTTGGAGCAAGTTAACGATATCTGGTTATCCGGGCAGTCCAGGCCAGACGAGTGCGACCCTGTTTTTAAGCTCTGGCAACGCGCAGGGTTAATGACCATAGATAGGGTTATTGGCCGGGCTGAACTTGTGGCTAAAGCGGGTAATACCCGTATGCTAAGCTATTTGCAGCGACGTTTACCACCCACACATCAGTACATCATCACCCTGTGGCGACAAATTAAACGCAACCCGACAACGGTCACGCGCTATGCTGACTTTCCCTTGAAATATGCTCAGTACGAGATACCCGTTATTTATTTCGGTTTAACCCGCCTTGCCTGGCAAAATCCAGATAAGGCCATTCGCGCATTTACCAACTGGCAAAAAAAAATCGACTTTAGCGAAGGGCAGTTACAGCAAATTCACCGCGCCATCGCAATTAGTCTGGCCATAGATAACGACGAGAAAGCCATGGAATGGCTGGCGAAAGCGAATGTGCCCGCCGCCGAGGCAGATGTGAGACACTGGCATTTAGCCTACATGTTGCGCCGGCAAGACTGGCAAGGTGCTCTGGAGGTGATTGACAGCGCACCCGAGCGGGAGCAGCTTGATGAGGCATTCCGCTACTGGCGGGCAAGAGGATTGGGTGAACTGGACGCAGATGCAATGCAAAACCAGTTGTTGAGTGAATTGTCAGGTGAGCGCCATTACTACGGCTTTCTGGCCAGCGCTCGTTTGGCTAAACAACCTGCGTTGACTAATCAGCCACTTCAGGTGAGCGATGCATTATTGGCTAAGGTGGGGCTGTATCCCGCCGTTAAGCGCGCCAGAGAATGGTTTGAATTAGGTCGGTTTGTAGAGGCTCGCAGGGAGTGGTATTACCTGAACAAGAAGCTTAACCGCGAGGAGAGGCAGGCGGCGACGTTACTTGCCAGCAATTGGGGGTGGCATGATCAGGCTATCTTTGGTTTTGCCAGAACGGGACATTTTGACGACGTGGAGCGACGTTTTCCTTTGGCTTTTGCAGAGCAGTTTCAGCAGCAAGCGACACAGCATCAGGTGGATCCTGCCATGGCGATGGCCATTGCCCGGCGGGAGAGTTCATTTATGGTGGATGCGGTGTCGCCCGCCGGTGCACGAGGGTTGATGCAACTAATGCCGGGCACGGTGAATTTCATTACTTCATCACGGGTAAACAGAAAGACACTTTTTGAGCCCGACAAGAACCTGGCTTTCGGAATTCAGTACCTGAAGTACCTGAATGACAAGCTGGGTGAAAATCCGGTGTTGGTAACCGCGTCTTACAACGCAGGTTGGAAACGTGTACAGGAATGGTTGCCCGATGAAGGTGAACAGCCACTCGATGTATGGATTGAAAACATCCCCTATCGCGAGACGCGGCATTACGTAAAAGCGGTAATGGCGTACCGCTACATATATCAAAAACAATTGGGGCAAGACGCAAATGTATTCGATACTTTGAGTCGCATGAAAGTGTCGGCGGACAGCCTGACTTTACCCTGACGCCGTGATAGTGTTAGCCGGTAAAAATAATCAAAATACAGAGGCACTATGACAGTTCAAGTTGATCGGTATGCAGCGCATATCGAAACCCTCCAAAAACGCACCCGACAAGCCATTGAGCGCGAGGGCATTGATGGCCTGGTCATTCATTCAGGTCAGGGCAAGCGATTGTTTTTGGATGATAATCACTACCCGTTCAAAGTGAATCCCCAATTTAAGGCCTGGTTGCCGGTTGTGGACAACCCGAATTGCTGGTTAGTGGTGAACGGCACGGACAAGCCTAAACTGATTTTCTATCGTCCATTGGACTTTTGGCATAAGGTCCCGCCGGAGCCAAGTGAATTTTGGACTGATTGCTTTGACATCGTGATGTTAAAGCAAGCCGACATGGTTGAAAAATACCTGCCGTTTGACAAGTCTCGCTACGCGTATGTCGGCGAATATATTGAAGTGGCTAAAGCGCTGGGCTTTGAAAATGTAAATCCGGATCGGGTATTACACTATTTACACTACCATAGGTCTTTCAAAACAGATTACGAATTGGCGTGTATGCGCGAAGCAAATCAAATAGCGGTTAGAGCCCACAAAGCGGCGGCCGACGCGTTTCTGGCAGGAGAAAGCGAATTTGGCATTAACCTGGCTTACAATTTAGCGGCGCAACAGGGTGAGAATGACGTGCCTTACACCGGCATTGTGGCGCTGAATGAACATGCTTCAATTTTGCATTACATGATTTACGACACCGCGATTCCCGATGAACATCGCTCTTTCCTTATTGATGCCGGCGCCAGCTGTCATGGCTATGCGTCAGATATTACCCGTACTTACGCGAAGCAGGCCGGCGCGTTCGCCGACTTAATCACTGAAGTCGATGCACTGACACTCGCTTTAATCGACGAGCTCAAGCCAGGTGTGCCGTATCCAGTGCTGCAAACTAAAGCTCATGAAGGTATCGGGCGTATATTACAGCAAGCCGGTATTGTGAATATGTCGGCTGAAGATTGTGTGGCTGAGGGAATTACTAAAACCTTCTTCCCACATGGCATAGGACATTTCCTGGGCCTTCAGGTACATGATGTCGGTGGGTTGGTATCTGATGACCGGGGCACGCCGTGCCCAGCACCTGATGATCATCCATTCCTTCGCTGCACTCGCACTGTCGAAGCACAACAAGTGTTTACCGTGGAGCCCGGTCTGTATTTCATCGAGTCTTTGCTGGCAGATTTAAAAGCCAGTGAGCAGTCGAAGTTTATAAACTGGGACACAGTTGCGGCATTTAAACCGTTTGGCGGTATCCGCATTGAAGACAATGTCATTGTGCATCGCGACCGCAACGAGAACATGACCCGTGAAGCAGGCCTCAACAAGGCCTGATATCCTGTAATGACCGATCCTGCTATATACACTCTGTTAATCATTGCGTTGTGTGCTGGCCTGGCAATGCCAGCCGGCGCTTTGTTGGGGTGTGTTGAGCGGGTATTTCCTGCCTGGCTAGACGAAGAGCTGCGCCACGGTATTCTCGCCATGGGCGCAGGTGCGTTAATGTCTGCTGTCGCACTGGTATTGGTACCGGAAGGTGTAAAAGCTCTCAGCGTGACCGCGGCAAGTGCGAGTTTTCTTACCGGTTCTCTGGCTTTTATGGGGTTGGATATTTGGCTGGCGAAACATCAGTTTTCTGCCAGCCAGTTGGTATCAATGCTCATTGATTTTATACCTGAGTCAATTGCACTGGGAACGGCTGCGGCTATTGGCAGTGGAAGCGTGTTACTCGGATTGCTCGTTGCGGTTCAAAATTTCCCGGAGGGCTTCAACGCGTTTCGGGAATTAAAGGAACAAGGCCATTTTAGCGAGCGTAAAATCATTAGTCTTTTTACGCTGATGGCATTTAGCGGACCCGTGATGGCATTAATTGGCTATTACTGGCTTGCAGACTATCCGGCCGTTATATCGGCCATTATGTTGTTTGCTGCCGGTGGGATTTTATATTCCCTGCTGCAAGACATTGCACCACAGGTGAAAATGGATAATCACTGGGCGCCGCCGCTAGGTGGCGTCCTTGGATTTTTGATTGGATTGCTTGGTTATATGCTGGAGAGCAGCAGTTAGTTGTTACGATCTACTGCAATATGCGCCAGTGCAATTAGCGCTTGTTTGTAATCACTATCTGGAATGGCTGATAACGCCGTAATGGCTTTATCTGCTTCTTCGTTCGCCTTCTGGCGAGTGTAGTCTAGCGCACCGGTTTCCTTCATCACGCCCAATATGCGCTCCAAGTGGGGCAGCCCGTTGGCCTTTTCGATGGCCTCTCTGATCAGAGCCGCGTCTTCTTCGCTAGCGTGCCACATGGCATAAAGTAGTGGCAGAGTTGGCTTACCCTCTGCCAGGTCGTCGCCCGCATTTTTACCCATAGCGTCAGCATTTGATTCATAGTCGAGTAAGTCATCGGCTAATTGGAAAGCCGTACCCAGGTGCTTTCCATAATCTTGCATGGCCACTTCTATTTCTTCTGATTGACCGGTGATAACTGCGGCAAGCTGGGTGGCGGCTTCAAACAAACGTGCAGTTTTGCCATAAATTACATCGAAGTAGCTTTCTTCTGTGGTGTTCGGATCGTTGCAGTTCATCAACTGCTGCACTTCGCCCTGGGCGATGCGATTAGTAGAATCAGACAGGATTTCCATCACTCGCATGCTGTTCAGGCTTACCATCATCTGAAATGAGCGGGTGTAAAGGAAGTCGCCGACTAATACACTGGCCTGATTGCCAAACAGGGCATTGGCTGTCTCGCGACCACGGCGCATGGTTGACTCATCCACAACGTCGTCATGTAGTAACGTTGCCGTATGAATAAACTCAATAATGGCGGCGAGAGTATGGTGTTGCTGAGACTGAATATTGAGTGCTCGGGCTGCTAAGACAGTAAGTAATGGGCGCAGGCGTTTTCCGCCGCTGTTAACTATATAAAAGCCCAGTTGATTGATCAGGGCAACATCTGAATCAACCTGTTGCTGAATTAACTGGTTAACTGACTGCATGTCAGACTCAGCAAGTACTTTGATTTGCTCAATATTCATAATGGTGTGTAGCCGTCCGGGACTCATCCTCAACTGGCAGCAGATTGTACATAAATAAACGCGCGTATCCAGTGAATAACGGTATAATTACGCCCACCAGTGGAGATAATGCTGTAAAGTGGCCACTGCGAGCGAGATTTGCGGGATCCTTCCGATCCTTCCGCGTACTACCGAACCCATGACGCTTGGCAATGCTGCAATAGGTTACAATTTTCTGGCGTTTTTTATTGTAGCAAAGATTTCCAGAATACTGGTTAGCTTGTTGAATTCACGCATTATTCATCAAATATGAAGTTCGTAAATCGGCCTCATAGCTACGAAAATCAAGGGTTTTGATTCCCTCAAATCAATTAGCTCGAAAAATAATCTTTTTTTCGCATTTGTGGGGTTGTGATCGCGTATCGATTCACGTACAATTCGCGCCCTGTTTTAGAAATGATGAAGCGCACATTGGCGCAGAGCGGAGAAAGTTATGTACGCGGTTTTCCAAAGTGGTGGTAAACAACACCGTGTGGCCGAAGGTCAGACCGTTCGTCTTGAGAAGATCGAAGTTGCTGCAGGTGAAACTGTAGAATTTGACAACGTATTAATGGTTAGCAATGGTGACGACGTTAAAATCGGCACACCATATGTAGCTGGTGGTAAAGTGACTGCTGAAGTGGTTACACACGGTCGTGGCGATAAAGTAAAAATCGTTAAGTTCCGTCGTCGTAAGCACTCGCGTAAGCAAGCGGGTCACCGTCAGTGGTTCACTGAAGTG
>MDTG01157945.1_pt1 | contig 12523 bp, 9 predicted proteins | sample 811421 | NCBI WGS metagenome assembly MDTG01 (sample SAMN05326645, study PRJNA326480) | marine metagenome | isolation source: seawater | place: Pacific Ocean: South East | collected 2011 | reverse complement strand
TCATTGATACTTATATTTTTTATATATTCAAATACTTTATTTTTATTTAATCCATTACATTTAATTTGAAGTAATTTTGATTGTAATGGTTCAATTAAATCATTTATGTTATTTATACTACATAAAAAATATATATTACTTTTTGAATTCTCAATAAGATTTTTTAAGTTTTGTTGATTGTTTTCATTAAAATCACCTATATTATCAATCATAACTATTTTTATATCACTTTCAATTATTGCTGATGAAGAGAAAATTTTTAAATCATTCATATTTTGAACAAATGTTTGATCATTCAGATGATTAAGATTAAATAAATTTTTTTCTTTTAATATATTTCTAAACTTAAGTTCTTTTATTATCGTGTTAATAATACAAGTCTTTCCACATTGTTCATCACCATAAAATAATATATTAAGTTCTTTAACTGAAATCAAAAACTGAATAAGATTTATAAGCTGATCGTCAACCAATAATTCATTTATATTTCTTGGATTATATTTATGTTCAAAAAGCAGCATTATATAAATATTAATGTATAAACATTTAAATAAATTTATATCATATTATATAGAATGTTTAATTTATTCAATCTAAATCCAAATGAAATTAAACAAGAATATCGTAAACTTACTATGAGTTTACAAGACAATCCTCAGCAATTAGAATTATTAAATAATGAATACAATAGTATTATAAATAATTTATCTTCTACAAATAATATTAATCAAACAAAGCCAAATCTTTCCTCACTTTCAAATACAAATATTATGGGAATAAACAATCCTTCATCAATAATGAACACTTTTAATCAATCATCAATGACTGAACCTAAAGTTATGTTTATTCCTATGAACCCAGAAGATGAAATGAAACTTATGACAAATATGATGAACTCAATGCCTGATATTTTAAATATGGCATTTGATATGAAAAAAAAATATAATTCTTCTGAAAAAGAAAAAATAGACAACAATGATTTATTTTCTGGTTTTCTTGATTTTTTAAATATAAATAATGAAAAACCTCCAAAATTTAAAGAAAGTCAAGAAAACGAAATTAAAAAATTAGAGGATGTAATAATTGAAAAAGTTGTATCACTTTATGATATCGCACAAGAGAAAGAAATACAAATTAATTATAAAACTTTTATATATCATGAAAATAAAATTATTGAAGAAACTAGTAATTATAAAATTGTTAAATTAAATCAATGTTTAAATCATAATAGTGTAAAGAAATTTCCATATGATGGAAATAAATATATTATTGATAAAATAAATACTGATTATAGTAATTTAATTATAAATTTTAAAATAAAAGAAAATATTGAAAAATAAAATAATAAAAATGATGATATTTATTATTTCAAGAATGAGAATGATTACAATATTATTTTAAAAATTACATATCCTGAATCTATATTAGGATTGACACGAACAATAAAACTTTTAAATGGAAATGAGACAAAATTAAATATAAATTCAAATGGTAAAATTATTTTAAATGGAGACAAAAAAATTGTAAAAAATAAAGGATTTAAAATAACAAATAGTAATATTGGAAATATAGTAATTCATTTTAATATACAACCATATTCTATAAAGGATTTTGAAACTAATAAAGAAATTCTAAAAAACATATTATTATAATGTAGATTTATTTTTAACCATTGTATTATATAACCTGTTAATATCTCTAAGTAAAATAGAAAACCCACCTTTTGTAACAATTAAATTTTTAGCTTTTATTATTGTCAAAAAATCAATATCTATATTTTTTGAAGATACAAAACTAATTTTTACATCATTCTCTAATACATCTTCTAATTTTTTTACAAAACTAAGCATAGAGTTTATATTATCTATATGATTTTGTTTATTATAACTCCAGTTTTTATGTTTATAAATAGTAGAATTAGGATTATGTCCATAATGAAGTGCTGTAACAATAACAACATTTTTTATAGATTTTTTATTTTTTGTATATCCTATTGTTTGATTTATTAATGAGTCAAAAACAACTTTACTACCTAATCCAAAATTTTTAAAATTATCACCAGATCTTAAATGTATTACTAAGTAATTATCATCATAAGTTTTTGTTTTTAATTCTTGATCACAATATAATGCTGATGCTAATAAAATAACTCCTTTATTTGGTTTTCCATTTCTTAATCTAAAATTTATTAAAAACCGATTAAGTATAGATTTTTTATATTTTTCTTCATTTAATAATATTTTAAAAACTTCTTTTGAGTGTTCTCTTATATTAACACTAGTTGTTAGTTTTATTACATCACCCATTCTATATATTTCATTTGCTTCAAGTACAATTATTTGATCATAAATAGAAGAATAAGTATGAGTTTCTTTTCTTTCAGTTATATTTTTGTTATATGAAACATTTAATTTTTTTATTAAATTTGAAAATTCTCTTTTATAAACAATTATATGTTTTGCTTTAATTAAAGTTAAAAAATTTACATCAATATTTTCTGAAGATATGAAATTAATTGATATATCATTCGGTAAAATTTTAATTAAATTATTTACGAATTTTGTAATAACATCTATATTTGATTTATGATTATCTTCTGTATATAAAAATGTCTCACTATTTTCATTTAAATTTATTTTTCTACAGTAATCAAGTGTTGTAACTATAATTACATTTTTTATATTAATATCATTATGAATATTATTATTAAAAATATATTTATGTATTTCTTGTGATTTTGAATTAAAAATTTTTTGATTACCTATTCCATTTGTTTTAAAATCATAACCTGAATTTAAATACACCAATAAATTAGATTCATCATATTGATTACATTTTAAAATTTTATCATTATTTAAAGCACTTTCTAGTAAAATTTTTTCTTTTGATTGATTTTTTATTTTTGTTTTTTTATTTATATTAGTTAAAAAATCATAAAGAATTGTTGAATTGTAATTTGAATCAGATAATATTTTTTTACAATTATCGTGTTTGATTTCTTCACCTAATTGTATTAAATTAAAAATATCATTTATTAAATAAGTATCTTTGTGTTTTGAGACTTTTATTAAATCATAAACACATGAATATGTATACAAATCCATATTATTTTTTTTGTTAAAATATATAATATATTAATTCTATAAAAATTATTTTTAAGTAATAAAGTTAATATGTCAAATAATTGTTTTGAATATTTAATATCATTTTTTAGTACAAATAAAAAAGATGAAAAATATGAAAATTATAACATGAAAGAAAAATACATAATAGAAGTAAAAGATAAAACAAGCATTGTTGAATACATAGATAACACAAATATTGAAGACATAACTATAGAAACACATAATGAAAATAATGAAGATAATGAAACAAACGTTATTGAATATATAGATAACACAAATGTTGAAGACATAATTACAAAAACAGATAATGAAAATAATAAAGATAATGGAGATAATGAAGATAATAAAACAAACGTTATTGAATACATAGATAACACAAATGTTGAAGACACAACTATAGAAACAGATAATAAAAATAATGAAGATAATGAAGAAAATAATAAAAATTTTATTGTAAGTGATATCATTACTATAGATAGAACTCTCAACACAATACACGAAGAAGATAGTGATGAAAATAAAAATGAGGAACTATATGAAGATAATAATTTAGATAATTATGTGTATAATCCGGCACATAAAAATGCTATTTCAAATATTAATAATGAAACATATAAAAATGACAGTTATATAGATTATAAAACAAGAATGTTAAAAATGAAACAAAAATATTCATTTAAATGATATTTATATCAAGTAAAAAAAGAATTGAAAAGAAATTAATTTAATTTATTTAATTATTATAAAATTAAACAAATTATATTAATTAGAAATAATGAGTGATAAGAAAGAACAATATCTTAATTTGGAGAATGTTCCTAATATTGAATTAAATGAAAAAAAAGTAATTCATTTAGCAATTGGAGATAAATTAATGAATGATAAATCTTTTTCTTGGGTAAGTCATCATTTAGAAAGTTGTAATTCATTTTATAATTCAGGTATTAGCAAATTATTTCGTGAACATAATCCAATCCAAACATTTCATGATTACCAAGATACAATCGGTGATTATAAATACAAATGTAGATTATATCTTGGTGGCAAAAATGGTGATAAAATTTATTATGGTAAACCAATAATATATGAAAATGAAGGACAAAAGTATATGTATCCGAACGATGCTAGATTAAGAAATATGACTTATGCTTTCACAGTCCATTATGATGTAGATGTTGAGTATGAAATCTATGATAAAGAATTACAAACAAAAGAAATTATTGAAGGTGAAACATTAGATAGAGTATATTTTGGTAAATTTCCAATTATGTTGAAATCTAATTTATGTATATTGGAAAAATTATCAACTGACATATGTTATAGTCTTGGTGAATGTAAGGAAGATTATGGTGGATATTTTATAATAGATGGAAAAGAAAAAGTTATTATTCCTCAGGAAAAATTTGCTAATAATATGATATATTCACGTAATATCAAAGATAATACATCTAACTATGATTATAGTATTGAAATTAAATCAGTAAGTGAAGATAGTTCAAAACCACAAAGAACTCTTAGAATTATGAGAGAAATGTCAACAGATAAAGAAAAGGATTATTTTGTAGTAGATATTCCAAATGTAAGAAAACCAGTACCATTTTTTATATTAATGAGAGCACTTGGGTTTATATCAGACAAAGAAATAATAGAAGCAGTATTATTAAATATTCCAGATAATGAAGAATATTTGGAAAGTTTTATTACAAGTATTCATGATGCTGGTGAATTATTTACTCAAAACGATTGTATTCGTTATATTGGATTACTTACTAAAGGTAAAACAGAATATCACGCACATAAAATATTATGTGATTTCTTATTACCACATTTAGGTGAAAAAACATATAATAAAAAAGGTTATTTCTTAGGTCATATGCTTTTAGAACTACTAAAAATAATAAATGGATCAAAAGAACCAACTGATAGAGATCATTTTAAATATAAAAGAGTAGAAACATCTGGTAACTTAATGTTTCAATTATGTAATGAATATTTAAATCTTCAATATAAAAATATTTTTCAAAAGATTGATAAAGAGTATTATTATCATGAAGGTATATATAATGATAATTATGATAGAATTATTACAATGAATTATAATTATTTTTTTCAAGATAGAATTGTAGAAGACGGATTTAGAAAAGCATTTAAAGGGAATTGGGGTGCGTTTACTCATACGAAACGTGATGGTGTTATTCAAGATTTAAACCGTTTAAGTTATAATTCATTTTTGTCTCATCTTCGTAAAATAAATCTTCCTTTTGATAGTAGTGCTAAAATTACTGGTCCACGTTTATGTCATGGTTCTCAATATGGTATAATTGATCCAATTGATACTCCAGACGGTGGTAATGTTGGGTTACATAAACATTTAACAATTGCTTCAAAAATAACAACACATATAGAGCCAAAATATATCTTAGAATGGTTGACAAATAAATGTGAAATATACTTTTTAGGACATGTCCCTAATATGTTTTTACATAATAAAACTAAATTATTTATTAATGGAAATTGGATTGGAGTTGTAGATGATCCATTAGATGTTAAAGAAAAATTTCTTACCGCAAGAAGAATTGGATTAATTCCTTATTTTATTAGTATTTCATTTATAATACAAGAAAATATTATAGAGATTTATTCTGATGGGGGAAGGTTAATAAGACCAGCATTTTTTACCACAAAAGAAAAATCTAAACCTAATGACAATATTTATTCATTAAAATTAAAAACTTTAATTAGTTATGAGCAAACAAAGAATATGATGAAACGTCTTATAAGTGATAAATCTTCATATACATGGTTTAATTGTATAACAGGATTTCTTGATAAAAAAATGAATATTGATCCTTTACATAATTTAAATTATAGTAAACTTTTTTTTGATAATATTTCTGATTTATATAATGATGCTGAAATTCATCAATTAAATAAAAATCAAGGAATTGTTGAATATTTAGATTCATCAGAAACAGAAACGTCACTATTATGTTCTAAAATTGAAAGTTATTTAAATAATAAAAATTTTACACATGTTGATATTGATCCTTCTTTTTTACTTGGTATTATGAGTAATCAAGTTGTTTTCCCAGAACATAATCCATACCCACGTGATTTGTTCGGTTGTGGTCAAGCTAAACAAGCAGTTTCACAATTTCACTCTAATTTTCAACATCGTATAGATAAAATGGCAGTAAATTTAAATTATGGACAACAACCAATTTTAAGAAGTAAATATCTTAAACATATTCAAAATAATAAACATCCACATGGTGAAAATGCTATTGTTGCGATTATGTGTTATACTAGTTATAATGTAGAAGATGCCGTTCTTATAAACGAAGGTTCATTAAATCGTGGAATATTTCGTACAACTTATTACAATATGTATGAAACTTTTGAAGAAATGTCTCAATATAAAACAAATACTGTAGACTCTAAAATAACTAATGTATTTAATGAAAATATTGAAAGAACTAAACCAGGATATGATTATAATTATTTAGATGAAAATGGTCTAGTTCAAGAAAATACAAAAATGAATGATAAAATTGTTGTAATCGGAAAAATATCATATGGAACTGCGAATCCAAATGAAAAAACAGATACTTCTATTTATCCTAAAAAAGGACAACTTGGATATGTTGATAAAGCATTTATTAGTGATGATGAAGAAGGAAGACGTTTAGCTAAGATTAGAATTCGTGAAGAAAGAATTCCAGCTATTGGAGACAAATTTTGTAGTCGTTGTGGACAAAAAGGAACTATTGGTAATATTATACCAGAACGTGATATGCCATTTACAAAAGATGGTATTCGTCCTGATATTATAATAAATCCACATGCGATCCCTTCTCGTATGACTATTGGCCAACTTGTAGAATGTATAATTGGTAAAGCAAGTATAAATTTAGGTGCCTTTGCTGATGGAACTGCATTTATGAATTTAAGTGATAAATATAAACCTTATGGTGAAATATTAAGTAAACAGTTCGGTTATCATTCTAAAGGGAACGAAATATTATATAATGGTATGAATGGAGAACAGATTGAGTCGGAAATATTTATTGGACCAACATATTATATGAGACTTAAACATATGGTAAAAGATAAAATTAATTATCGTTCCAAAGGTCCAAGAACAGCTCTTACTAGACAAACTGTACAAGGAAGAGCAAATGATGGTGGTTTACGTATAGGTGAAATGGAACGTGATTGTATTGTAAGTCATGGCGCAGCATCATTTTTGAAACAATCTATGATGGAAAGAGGTGATAAATATAAAGTTGCTGTGTGTAATAATACTGGTGCGTTAGCAATTTACAATCCAAATAAAGATATTTATTTAAGCCCTCAAGCTGACGGACCAATTGAATTTAATATTATGTCAAATGATAATGTACAATTAATTCAAACAAGTGTATATGGTCGTGATTTTAGTATTGTTGAAATCCCATACGCGTTTAAATTATTAATGCAAGAATTGATGACTTGTAATATACAAATGAAAATAATAACTGAAGACAATATTGATCAAATGACAAATATTATGTATAGTGGTAGAAAAGTTAATTTGAAAGATCTTGAAGAAAAACAAAAACAAAAACAAGAAACTACAAAATCTACTATTCCATTTTTTGATTTCAGTGAACAAGAAAAAGAAATAGAAGATGTTAGTGAAGAAGAAAAAGAAGAAAAAGAAGAAATTAATACACTTGATGATATTGGTGAACTTGAAGAAGTATTTGTCTCACCAACAATTGATTCTACAATTAATCTAAATGAAAACGAAATTGATGAAGATGAAGAACAAATTAATTTACCACCTCAATTACAAACAAAAGAACATTTACCTTGGAAATATGTAGAAAGTGAAGAAGAAACTGGTTATATTTCTTTGATCATTGATAATACTGGAATGCCAAGTGACATATGGGCAGAACTTGAACCAGAAGTTCCTGATAAATATCCTTATGAATGGAACCATTCAACAGTTTCAAAATATAACTTAGATGAAAAAAGAATTGTTGAATTACTCAAGAAAAATCAGACTAGAGGAAATTGGAAAAAAGTAGTTAAACAACTAATTGATGAAAAACAAGTACAATTAGCACAAAATAGTCCTCTATATGTTCCATATTCTCCAATACAACACCCTAATTCACCACAATATGTTGTTCCAAACTCTAATTCACCATATAATCCTTTAACTCCTACAATACAACCATATATAAGTAATAGTCCACCATATAATCCAGGAACACAACAAATATCAAATGCTGTAAACACAGTAGGAAATATGGTAACACAAGGACAACAACAAGCATTAAATACTGTAGGAACAATAGGAAATTTGGCATCACAAGGACAACAACAAGCATTAAATACTGTAGGCACAATAGGAAATTTGGCATCACAAGGACAACAACAAGCAATAAATGTTGTAGGAAACTTAACAACACAAGGACAACAACAATTAAATAGTGCTATAGGAGCTGTAGGAAATTTAACAACACAAGGACAACAACAACTATCTAATGTTGGAACATCTTTACAATCTGGAATTGATGAATTACAACAACAAGCTTCAAGTGAATTACAAGATGTTCAAAGTAAAAATAATACTGATATACAAAAAATAGTTAAATTAAATTAAAAAATTGAAATAAAATAACTATAAATTATTAATTAGGAAATAAAATAGATATTTTCATAAATGACAGAAAAAACAGGTATTTCGCAAAAATTTATTAAATCAAGTAATTTCATTGACAATTTATATCAATCACGTAAAAATATTATAACATATTTAGAATTAGAAGGTTATGATACTAGTTTATTTAATGAATTTACTTTTAATGATATTCATACTATGGCAAATACAAAACAATTGGATATGATAGTTGAAAAACCAAATAAAAAAATGCTTGTAAAATATCATCTTGAAAATACATTACGTAACAATATTTTATATGAATATATTGAAGAATTTTATAATGTAGATGAAGTTTTGACAAAAGATGATGATTTTGTTATTATTATCTATGATAAACCAAATGATACTTTAATTCAATTGTTAAAGTCTATATGGGAACAAGAAAAAATATTTATTACAATCTTTAGTATTAAATATACTTTGTTTAATATTCTTGAACATGTAATGGTTCCACAACATCGTAAACTTAGCAATGATGAAAAAAATGAAGTAATGAAAAGATATAATATTAACAATGATGGTGAAATACCTGAAATTTCAAGGTTTGATCCTGTTGCTAATATTTTGTTTTTAAGACCTGGTGATTTGTGTGAAATTATAAGATATAATAAAACTTCGATTCAAAATAAATTTTATAGAGTTTGTATATCTTAATTATTATTATATCGTAAAAATATAAATGGAAGAAAAGAATTATCAAAAGAAATTTAATTCACTTCATAAAAAATATTTAAAAAATAATAAAAAAATGAAGTTTTTGGAAAAAACTAAAAACACTAATTCACCAGAATATCGTGAAATTTTAAATGATCAAAATAACTTATTAGTTAAGTTTCAAAATCTTCAATCTCAAGTTACAAACTCAAATTATGAAAAACAAAATAATTTAGAGGTTCTTTCATCTGAAGTAATTCAAATTCAAACAGATATTAAAAATTTAAAAAAAAAAGAAAAAGAATTACAAGAAAATAGTGATTCAGCAAAAGGATTAAATGAACAAACATATTATATTGTTGAAACATCTTTTTATTATTTAGTTGGTAAGATATGTATATTATTTTTTTTACTTTATTTGATTTATATAAACATAAATACAAATGAATTAACGAATATAATACAAAATAATTTATCATCTAGCTCAAATAATAATTTAAAAAATAAATCAAAAATAAAAAACAAAAATTCAAATAATAAAAAAACGAATAATACTACAGATAAAAAATATAATATTAATTATAATAGTAACTTAAATAATAATGTCAACAACTAATGACAAATTTTCAATTTATTTCAAAGAAATAAACTTAGATAATAATGATGATAAAAATCCTTCACTAGTAGATCTTCAAAATAGTTATTATAAGTGTAATCAAAAATTAAATGATTTTAATCAACAATATAAAACAAAATATAATAACTTATTTACTATTTTAAATAAAAAATCAATCGATGAAGATATGGTAAAATCAAGTTTACAGGATTTAAATTCATTTGTTAACAACAGTCAAAAAAATATTAAAGAATGTTACAAATCAATTTTAGGAAAAGAAAATAAACTTATGGGATATGATAATAATAATAGTAAAAAAAAACGTAATTTAAAAAATGTAATTCGTAAAATGAAAAGAGAAACAAATAAAAAATATAAACAGTATCAAAAAGATATTATAACACTAAAAAGATATCAAAAAGAATTAGAAAATACTATAAATAATTATAACTCTATGACTAGTTCTTTAAATGATGGATTATTAACTCAAACATACATATTTTTTTATATTTGGTTTGTCATATGTATTATGATTGTTGTTTGTTGTTTCATTAATGTATTAAAGATTGAATTAGGTATTATTAATAATATATTATTGATATTTACTGTATTATTGGCTCTTTACTTTATATATTCAAATTTAAAAATATATTTCGTATAAAAAATATTCTATTAAATATAAATAGTTAATTATTGTCATATTATGAGTAAATTAGCCAAAGATGTCGACAGTAAATATCAATCATATAAAGAAGCTGTAAAAAATCATAATAATGCTCTTAATAAATTAAATCATTTTTATGAAAATTACTTGAATATACCAAGAAAGAATAAAGAATATTTAGATAAAAATATAAAAGATTTGTCTGGTAATCAATATTATGTAACACCACAAGGATTATTAAAAAAAACAAAAGGAGACGCAAATTTTATAAGTAATGACTGTCCAAGTACTGGTGCTACAAGTACATTAAGCGAAAACGCGCCATTAGAAACATTAATGACAAATTTATCTATTGATTCAAGTAAAAAAATTCCAAAGAAAAAGATAGATAATTATTATATTGGAGGAAAACCTATGACATTAAACCAACCATGTAGTTTTTTTAATCAAGAAACTAGTATAAATTTACCGGATAAATCTAGTAATCGTCAAATGAAAACGTGTACATATGTTTTTCAAGATCCAAGTAAATCAAATATGGTTGAACATGATGATTTAAAAAATTCTAGTCTTGATGAATGTCGTGTTCGCGCTGAAGATATTGGACATGACTCATTTGGTATTGTAGAAACAAATCCGAATGATTTTAAAGGTGTTTGTTATACTGGAATGAAAACAAAAACACCAACTGAAAACGCAAGTGAAACAGAAACAAAACAAATTATTACCACAAGTGAAAACAATAATAATGCTACATTAACATTATTACGTAATGGAAATCTAATCATATGGGCACCAAATGAAAATAATTCAAATTATTATGATAATGAAAAAAACTTTCAAGAAAGTACTGTGTTATGGTCTTCTAGTAGTGACGGTGGTAAAGTAGATGAAAGATGTGATCCTGTATTTGGTGGTGCAATCAATAACATAAATGTAACTTATGGAACAAATTGCGGTGTCAATTTATTTTAAAGTAAATAATTATTTTTAAAAAATAAAATTTTAGTATAAATAATTATTTTATAATTGTATTTATTAAGTAATGAATAAAGTAGATTTTGATTATTACAATAAAAATCAAAATAAATTAAATGATTATCAAGATAAATCAAATTTAGAAAAAAATGTAAAACAAATATCATCTTCGTCTCAATATTATTTTAATAATGCTATATCATTTTTAGATGGTTTAAATCCTTTTCAATCAAATATTGAAGGTTTTGATACATCTAACTGCCCTGATAATGTTGAAAGTATGATAGAAATTATAAAAGAACTAAAAAATAGTGATAAAAGTTTACAAGAACAAAAAAATATTTTAACAAATTATTTAAATACATGTTCTAAAGGATATAATGGTATTGATAGTTTATTAAATATTAAAATTGATGATGTATTAAAAAATGAAATTATGCGTATTGATTTATTACTTAAAATTCAAATAGATTTTGATAATCTTGATAATTGCTTGACTATTTTATTTTGTTATATAACACCATATTTAGCTACAGGTATTCATCCACTAGAAAGTCTAAAAGATAAAGGTATTAAAATTAAAAATGGACAATTTTCAAATGTTTTCAACAGTGCTACAAAGAGTTTTAATTTTATTAAATCAAATTATAGTAATTTATTTGGAGAAACACCGACAGAATTTATTACAGGAATTGATTACTTATTAAATAAATTTATTCGTTACACATTCAATAAACATGTAAGATATATAACTGAAAATCAACCTGTTA